>OLRR01000062.1_pt1 | contig 90210 bp, 82 predicted proteins | sample 1671941 | NCBI WGS metagenome assembly OLRR01 (sample SAMEA3136628, study PRJEB25190) | human gut metagenome
CTTTTTCTATATTAGTATTGTGGGACGTTTACATTTTCATTCCCATTTTTTCATACTATATGAGTTTTCTCAAGTATAAAAGGTCTGTGCGATGGTTAGAATACGTGTTGTTATGGTGTGCTTACAATCCTTCTTAATGAATTGTCAACCTTTTTCTCATATTTTTTTAAGGTAGATTGTAAAATTTAAGTTGAACATATTAGTGGATAGAAAAACCCATAAAGGTCTTTAATGGTGTCACCACAACATTCCATTAAAAAGAAGGACCTTTATGGGCACCACTATTTTATCATTTGAAGACCGCGTTGTCATCGAAACACTTCATCATGAAAAGCACTCACTTCAATATATTGCCGATTATTTAGGCTTTAGTAAAACCACTGCTACTTCAAGCTTTTCTCGAGCCTAAAACAGCACTATTAGTGAATTCTGCGTAACTTCTCAATTGTTGTGTCGCATTATTTATTGTGTCATGTAATTAACCGTATCAGATAAATAACTGCATTATTGTATACAACTATGCGAATTGCTAGTTCGTAATATTTAACAAAAAAAGCCCAACATAGTTAGACTCATAAGTGACAAAAAACAAAAAGGAGTCTTAGCTATGTTGAACCACAAATACAATGTTGATATTTTAGCTGTATCTCAACGTTTAGGTCATGCTAAACCGACTACAACACTTAAGTATTATTCACAGTTGTGGCGTGGTCGTAATCGGACCGTCGCTGACCAGCTGAATGGAGCAATAGGGAAAATTGAACATCCTGATCACTCTTTAGTTGATTTCAATGGTAATCAATTTGTGGCATTGTAATACGAGTTGTCTACCGTTTTTCTACCGTATAAGCTAAATCACGGTTAAAGTACTGATATATCAAGGCCCTCTACAAAAGAATACGAATAAGTCTATAAATTAAATTGAAGGCGGAACGTTGATTTAACGGAATTTTGGGACGGCAAATCCTATTCAAAAATACCAAAATCCAAAAAGTTCCCTTCCAAAAAATTCACTTGGAGGTAAAGGGAGCTATCCTAGTTCATTTGTTAATAGAGATAAAAAATCGAGTAAGGTCAAATGATGATCCTACTCGATTTTTTTGGTTATTAATTGTTCTAATGATTTGATTTTAAGCGATTATGACGCTTACATAGCATTTGCAAATTATCATATTCAGTTTTACCGCCTTCGGACCATGGCGTAATATGGTCACCTTCCATTTCGGATAATGTATAGGTTTTATCATTGCCTTCTTCAATACACAATGGACAATGATATTCTTGTTCTTTTAATTTTTTACGCATCATATCTTTTGGAAAACCACGCAAATTAAGGTATTTAGTAGCCCCGGTTTCTTCAGAATTAATGGCCAATTCGTATTGCCAAATACCTTTAGTTTTTTTAATTTCATCGTCATCGATAAGTTGAGCAATATCTTTATCGATTTTAGCTGAATTATAGCTATATGATATTTGTTGTATTTTGCTAAACAAATAAAAAGCACTTGACGTTTTGCAAAACACGATCTACACTTCCTGAAGTAAAATATTTGTGGACTTTTCCGGATTCCGGTCATCTTTTTACCACACAGTTATTTTTATAATAGCTGTGTGGCTTTTTTTTATTGTTCGATATCAGGAAAAGCATTGAAATGGAGATTATATAAGCTGATGAGATTAGTCATGAATTACTTCAGAGGGCTTCTAAGCACTTTCCCGCCCTTCAAGAAGAAATCATTTCGTCTGTACAGGAATCTACAGGAGGGGCGTTATGAGAGAAAAAAACTGGCTTACTAAAATTATAGTAATTTTTGTTAGTTCAATTATTTCTGCTTATGGAATTACGCTTGCTATGTATGCCGGATTTGGCAGTGCAACTTTGGCTGTATTATGGCAGGGAGTCTCCAAAGTTACTGGGATGAGTATCGGAATGACTTCTTTTGTGATAGCAGTGGTCATGATCTTATTTGTATGGTTTTATGACCGTTCACAGATCCATATTGGAACTGTTCTGTATCAGGTGGTATACAGTGGGTTTGTAGAGATATTCAGTAGGATACAAAGATACAGCGATATTGTCTGGATAAATTTTCTGCTGATGTGCATCGGTATTATTCTCTTTGCAGTAGGAACTGGCATCTATGCATCAGCAAATCTTGGGCGTGGTTCTTATGAGGCAGTGACATTTTCTCTGGTAGAGAAAAATGGATGGCCTGTCAAAATTGTCCGTATGATATTGGATGTGGCGATGGTCGTTATCGGGGTTTTGTTGGGAGTTAGCTTCGGTATTTGTACGATTATTACAGTTTTGATATCAGGCCCAATTATCCAAGCTACTGTACAGCGAATGAATAAATTTGTTTTTGGAGGGAAGTAAACCATGTATGATATAAAAATTAAAAATGCCAGAATAAGAGAACGGAGAAAGGCAAACAGATCATAAGGGCTTTTATCTCCGAGACTGGGCCTTGTATACGAATTGATATGACTCATCATGAGGTTGATCTGTTCCTGTGAATAATTTCCGAGGTCTGTGCCCTTTGGGATAATCCTGCGGATCATTTCATGGTTGTTTTCGCAGGAACCCTTTGAAATGGAGCGCTTGGATCACAATAATACATTTGTGTACGCTGGTTCCCTTGTTTATCAAATTCTATGGCCTTCGGGTTAGAAAATTCACTTCCGTTGTCGGCAAGCAGAATCGGAAAAAGCCTGATAAAAGCGTCAGGGCGAAGCTCGAGATATATTTTCTCAAAGATATCTATTACAGACTGGGAGTCATTGGCGTCCCAGAGAAATGCCAGTTGCAGTTCTTGCTGCACAAAGTGTATCGTGAGAAGAACTTTTCCTCCCCGTACTCCTTCTACAGAATCCAGCTGACGTATGACTGCATTAGGATGTTCCTGAAGATAGGACTGAAACTCTTCCCATGTTCGGCCGATGCGACAGGCCTTATCAACTTTCAAATTTCTTTTCTTATTTTTTCGTGGGCGCATTCGTACTGTGCGTGGCATATCAATATTTCTTGCAGAAAGAAGTCCCTGATTGACATAGGAGTATAAAGTCCTTTCAGATGTCATTGTTAAATCAAGGCAGTTCACATAGATGTGATGGAGTGAATGACCTTTTTGAAGAAGAGGTCGATGGTGGTTGACAGCGTACAGCCAGGCTGGAATCAGCACCAGTATGAATAAAAGCGCGCTCAGCAAATGGATCTCGATAGTCAGAATCATCAATAGAGTTAGCTTTTTCCAGCGAATGGGACGGTTGGCATCCGTGATCATGTCAAACGTGATCATCAGCAGGTAAGGCATCAGCATTGCTCCCATGGCAGTGGTATTGTTCCCAATCTGCCAGCGCGGCATCCAGCCTACCGTCAGATAGAAGCTGGCCATCATTGCCGCGATGATGGAGCGGATACTGAGGAGTTTTAACAGCCGGTACATGCCAAAGCCACCGATTAGGTAGATAATGATGCTGGAGACGATCTGATATTGATACCAGCTGTGTGCCAACAGCAGCAGGCCACCGTTTAGATAGGCAAACAGCGGGCCATAAACGACATTGACGATCTGACCGCTCTGGTTAAAGCCATAGATCGACTGAAACCAGCTGAAGTTTAAATGTTTCAGCTGTGAGTAGGTCTCGTAAAAACGGTTGTAGTGAAAAACGCTGTCGGCACCAACGATCTCATGTCCGGTAATCATTTGACCAGTCAGCAGCAGGTCAATCGTTAAGATAATCAAACCGGCCGCGCGATTGTTTTTTAAGATGGTTTTAGAATTCATATTTTTGCTCGTTCCAATTGATTTAATCGGCAATTATAGCTGGAAATTTTGAAACAAGTGCGAACGTTGTTGGGCTTTTCAGTTAACTTTAGCACGACTGCCTAACTAAAGGGCATTGGTTGGTTATGCTAAAATAGTTTTAGATTTTTAAGGACAGGTAAAAAACATGCATAACTTAATTTTTCTCGATGATCTGAATGGCGCAGATTTGGACCCATACGTACGATTGAATGAAGCCCAGCTGTTTCATACCCTGGAGCCCAACCCTGGCCTTTTTATCGCGGAAAGTCCCAAGGTAATTGAACGGGCAATGCGTGCAGGCTATCGACCGGCCTCGCTATTGGTAGAAGAGAAAGCCTTGGATCGCGACTTAGCAGATCTAGATCGTGAAATGGCGGCCAATCAGACCAGCGGCTTAGGTCAAACGCCAATTTACGTTGCCAATAGCCAACTGCTTCGCCAGCTGCCGGGCTATAACCTTTTGCGTGGGGCGCTGGCAGCGATGCATCGCGTTAAGCGTTTGGAGCTGGCTGATTTTTTGGCGACCATGCCGACTGAGCATCCCCGTATTGCCGTTCTTGAGAGTGTTGTCAACCCAGCTAACATTGGTGCGATTTTTCGGTCGGCGGCGGCTTTGGGAATTAATGGCGTCATCGTGACCAGCGACTCGGCGGATCCTTTTTATCGTCGTTCTTCGCGCGTAGCGATGGGCACCGTTTTTCAAGTGCCTTGGACCTATATTGATGCCAAAACCTGGCAGAATGGCGGCATCGAGCTGCTTCATCAGGCTGGATATCAGACAGCAGCCATGGCATTGCGGCATAATACCGTCAGCATTGATGATCCTAAGCTGACTGCGGTGGACCGTCTGGCGATTATTATGGGTTCGGAAGGTCCGGGACTAAAGGAGTCAACGATCGAACAAAGTGATTTTACGATCAAGATTCCCATGGCCCCAGGAGTCGATTCTTTAAACGTTGCGGCAGCCTCAGCCCTGGCTTTTTGGGAACTGGGCAATCGCGTTGCTGAATAGCGCGAAGGCATAAAAAAAGCGTCCATTCATGTTTTGCGAATGGGCGTTTTGAGCTTTATAGATCAATGATTTGATAGTCGAATCCCTGAGCCTTGATGAATTTCATCAGATCGGCAGCAGAAAGAAAGATTGTATGCGTGTTAATGTTGGGATGAAACGTCAATGGAATGTTTTCATCCAGCATATCTTGATCAAAATAGATTTTGATGTTGTGATCGGTATTATACATGATGCCAAATGGTGAGACGATCCCAGCTTCTAGTCCTAACTGTTCTTCGATGTCATGGTCGTGAGCCATCGAGATGCGCTTGGTACCAGTAAGCTCTTGGAATTTTTTAAAGTCCATGCGCTTGGCATCATCCATGATCACCAGGTAGAAGTTTTTATGCTTATCCTTTAGAAACATTGACTTGGTGCAGACGCCTGATTTGTCAGCGATATAAGCATCGGCCTGGGCAGTGGTCAAAGCGGCTGGATGATCAACCATCTCATACTTGATGTCCAGTTTTTGCAGCTCGTCAAGCAGTTCTTGGTAGGCAGCTTCGGATCCTTTGGTCATTTTACTCACCTCATAAAACGTTTATTACCATAATAGTTAAATTAAGAAAGCGTTTCAATCAAAAACAGTCACGGCTGAGTGCCATGACTGTTTTTGCGTTTAGATGATGTCGATGAATCTCGGCAGCTAGTCAACTAGCTTACCGACTACCGTCAGCTTGCCCAAGACGCTTTCGCCATGAGGAGCATGGGCAATGGCCGCGGTAGCATCAGTGCCTGCCGCAACGCCATGGTGCTTGCCGCCTTGCCATGCTGATACCTCAGTTACGTCATAGACCGTGCCCTTAACGGCAACATAGGCCGGCTGACCATTTTGACCGTTAAAGTTTTTCAGTTCTTCAAGCGTGAATGTCTTTTCCATCATGATTCCCCCTTAACGAGAAAACGATTGTAACTTGATAACTAAATTATATAAGAATCAATCTAAAAAAGCCAACCAACTGCCTGATAAAAACTACTCAATCTTAGCGAAGTGTCGGATTGGCTGCCAGGCGGCTTTTAAGATGACCCAGGCTAACAAGCCGCCGACAATGGCACTGATCGCAAAGCTGGGTACGAACAAGAAAAGTGATCCCTTGGCACCCATTAAGGCAGCTGCAATCGGATAGGCGGTTAGTGCGCCAATCAGTCCCGTGCCGATTAATTCTCCAATCGCTGCCAGCCAAATTTTGCCAAAGCGCTTGAACAGCCAACCACTGAGCCAGGCGCCAAAGATACTGCCAGGATAGGCCAAAATGGTGCCGGTTCCCAAAAGATTACGAACGGTTGAGGTCAATAGTGCCTGCACGACTGCCCATTCTGGCCCTAAGACAACGCCAGATACGATATTGATCAGACTTTGCGTTGGCGCGCATTTGGCCACGCCAATGGGAAATGAGAACATGCTGCCGCCACAAACGGCCAGTGCTGACAAGACAGCGGTCAGCACCAGCTGATAGGTCCGTTTTTTCATAAGATTCCTCCTAAAAACGTTTTAAAATCATCTCAAACCAATAAAAAAACTCTTTCCCAGTGCCGAGAAAGAGTGCTTAATCATTAATCAAAAGAACGTGACGATGCGGCCACGCCAAATTAAGCTGTCTCCCTCCGCTAGTCCTAACTAGATCAGGTTATGTGGGTATCTCTCAGCCAAATCAATGGCACCCCAGACAGAGTCATTTTATTTCAACTACCATTTAACCACTGCATTGCTGGGATTGACAAGCGGCGATGGCACTAAATTCATTGGTCGTTAGATAAAGTATTTAAGTAATTTTTAAAATAAGGATTGCCTTTTAAGAAAAATTTGGTATTATCTAGTTAATCACTTAAGTAACTAACTAAAATATCTGTTGCTTTTAGTACATTTGTCGCATTCAAACGGATTTTTGAGAAGTAGAAACTGGGGAAGATTATGCAAAAAATAAAACATTGGGTAAAAAATCACCGCAAGACAACGATCGGCACGGCAATCGTTTTGGTTTTGCTGATTGGGATGGGGATCATCAATAAAATCAAGCAGAACAAGGCCGCGCTGTCTTCACGCTATGTCGTTGCCAAGGTTGCCAAAACGACTCCTTTGACGCTGACCGGGACCGTTGCCGCCCAACAGCAGCAGGTCTTGAGTCTGCCATCTGGCAAGGTGCAGTCGATCGGGGTTGCCAACGGACAAAAGGTCAGTGAGGGCGATCCTTTGGTAACGACCTACAGCGAGAGTGCCAATGAAGAACTGACCGATGCCAAGCAGGAACTGGCCAAGGCACAGCGCAACGTAACGGCACAGCAAAACAATGTCAGTGCGGCGCAAAAGGATGCGGCGGCGCAAAGCGAGGATGGCACGGCTTCTGGATCAGCCAGCAGTGTTGCTCAAGCCCAAGCCAGTTTAGCCGATGCACAAGCTGACGTCACGGCAGCCCAAAACAAGGTTAATACACTGAGTCAAAAGGTTACCCAGACGCTAACGGCACCATTTGATGGCACGGTTACGGTTGATGATTCCAAGCAGAATGCACCGGTAATCACGATCTACTCCAATGATCTTAAGCTTAAAACCAAGGTATCGGAATATAACTACAGCAAACTCAAGGTTGGTCAGTCGATTCACGTCCGGGCATTAGCAACCGGTAAGCAGGCAGACACGACGATCAGCTATTTGGCAACCGTGCCAACGACCAATACGCAAAGCAATGACTCTAACTATGAGGTTAATGCCGATCTGAGCAGCGACGACTTTATGAATGGGCAGACGGTCAAGGCTTCCGTAGCTCAAGATCAACTGCGAATTCCAAAGTCCAGCGTTAGAAACGGCCAGGTCTACATTGTTAAAAATGGCAAGGCCAAGGCAGTTGCCGTTAAAGGTAAGCGGGTCAACGAATATTTTGAAGTCAAAAGCGGCGTTAAGGCTGGTCAGCAGATCGTCACCAACCCAGATCGCAAGCTGCATAACGGGACCAAGGTGAGCGCTGATGGCAATGATTAGACTGGAACACGTTAACAAGTACTATGGTCAGGGCGCGACTCGATTTCACGTGCTGCATGATATCAATCTGCAGGTTGCGGCCGGTGAACTGATGGCGATTATCGGGGAATCAGGGTCTGGCAAGTCGACCTTGATCAATATCATCGGTTTTTTGGATGATGATTTTGAAGGAAATTATTTTTACAATGACCAGGCGATCCATGACTATACGCGGGCGGATTTTGCCAAGCTGCGCAACCAGCACGTGGGGTTTGTCTTTCAAAACTTTAAGCTGATTCGCGACATCAGTATTGCCGAAAACGTCATTTTGCCCCTGCTGTATGCGGGAGTGGGTCGGCGGCAGGCAAAAAAAACGGCGGCCCGAGTTTTGAGTCGCGTTGGTCTAGGAGGGTATGATGACAAACTGCCCACTGAGCTTTCGGGTGGTCAGCAGCAACGGGTCTCAATCGCGCGCGCCATCATTGCCAATCCTGATTTCTTGATTGCCGATGAGCCAACGGGGGCTTTGGACACTAAAACCAGTCAGGAAATCATGGACCTGTTTAAGCAGCTCAATCAGACTCAGCATACGACCATCATCATGGTGACGCATGATCCACGGGTTGCCGAACAGTGCGAGCGCGTCGTCAAGATCATTGATGGCCGAATTGTCGACGATCGAAAGGTGGGAGGAAATTGAGAAATGCCGAACTCTTGCGCAGTGCTCTGCAATCGCTAAGAGCCAACCCCAAGCGTAGTTTTCTGACGACGATTGGGATTACGATTGGGATCGCGGCGGTAATTACGATTCTGGCACTGGGAAATGGGGTCAAGAAAAGGCTCAGCGACGAGTTTAATACGACTCAAAACGGCGAGCAGTATACCTATCTTTACTTTACGCCCAACGATTCGCAGTCGGCAGCTTCCGGATTTACCGAAACGGACTTAAACGCGATTGAGGAACGATTTGGCGCTAAGGTGAAAAAAGCCGCAATCTCGCATGAAACCAACAATGCTTCCGTCTCGCCGCTGGTTGGCAATGAGCGGGTCAACAACGCCACGATTTCGCTGTTTAAGCAGCCAACCAGCAAGATTTCCATTATAGCGGGCCGCAATCTTACGACCAATGAGCTTTTGACTGAAGAACCGGTTATTCTGATGAAAGAGTCGCTGGCTAAAAAGCAGTATCATACGGTTCAAAATGCAGTTGGCACTTCTGTTTCGATTGGGGATCACGACTATCGCGTGGTCGGGGTGTATCGCTCACAGGCCAGCACCTATAATGACAACAAGTACGGCGCCGATCTGATTGGCGGTACCAAGCTGTTTTATTCGGGGACTACGGCAACAACCGGCTATGGCATTAAGCTGACTTTTTATCAAGGCGCCAATGCCGGCAAGGTTACCAAAAAGATCAAGAAGTACATGGAAAAGAAGGGAACCAGCGCACACGATGGTACCTACATGGCAGTCAATGCCGGCGCGGAACTGACCAAAGTCAACAACATGATCACCGGTTTGACGGCCTTTATCAGTGCCATTGCGGGGATCTCGCTGTTTATCGCTGGGATTGGGGTCATGAACATGATGTACATCTCAGTTTCTGAGCGAACGCAGGAAATCGGGATTCGGCTGGCAGTTGGGGCCGCGCCGCAAAACGTGATGGCCCAGTTCTTGTTAGAAGCCATTGTCTTAACGGTCGGCGGTGGGTTGCTGGGCTTTGTCATCGGCTGGCTGCTGGCGGGCATAATCAGTAATTTCATGCCTTACCACATTCATGCCGTCATAACCTTGAATTCGTTCCTGCTGGCATTTGGGGTCTCAGCTTCAGTCGGAATCATCTTTGGGATCTTGCCGGCTAAACAGGCTGCCAACAAAAACCTGATCGAAATTCTGCGTTAGTCAATCTTCATTGAAAAGCGGCAGTTTAAAGAAACCATTAAAGGCACGTTGTCAAGCTTGAACTTGAACAGCGTGCCTTTTTGAGTTGTGCTGATGGAATTAATTTTCTTGACGATGGTAATTACCAAGCAGACGCAGTGAGGTCGTGTAGTTTTTCAGTTCAGCTAAAGCTTCGGCAATCCGCGGGTCAGCCAGATTGCCATCTAGGTCAACATAGAAATAATATTCCCAGGGGTTGCCCAGCAAAGGCCGCGATTCGATCCGCACCATGTTGATAGCATGTTCCTTAATGACGCGCATAACTTCATAGAGCGTGCCAACCTCATTTTTCAAGGTAAAAATCAATGAAATCCGATCAGCATCCGGCAAGACTTCTGGTGCGCGGCCAAAAATGATAAAACGCGTGTGATTAGACTTATCGTTTTCGATGCTGGGTGCCAAAACGTCTAGATCATATAATTTGGCTGCTTCAGTCGAGGCAATCGCGCCAATTGCCGGATCCTGCCTTTCAGTGGCCATTTTAGCTGCCAGTGCCGTATTGAGGCATTCTTTTCCTTGGATCTGGTGCGCGGCTAAAAACTGGCTGGTCTGCAAAAGGCCCTGGGGATGCGAATAGACTTCCTTGATGTCATTGAGTTTGGCTCCTTTAACGCCCAATAGATTTTGAGCAATGTAGATGGACTGCTCGCCAACGATAAAGAAATGATACTTGTTGATCAGATCGTAGTTGTCATTAATGGCACCGGTTGAGGAATTTTCCATTGGGACGACGCCATAGTCGATTGCGCCGTTTTGCAGTGCCAAAAAAACGTCCTCAAACTTAGGATGGTTGCGACTTTCGACTTGGCCAAACCATTGATGCATGGCCTGAGAAGAGAATGATCCCGGGACGCCTTGATAGCCAACGGTAACCCCGGTTCGCTGCGGTTGTGCAATCATAGATAATTCCTCCGTAATCTAAAAAATTTCTTCTAATCTTAGCTGATTGTCTAAATTATGACAACCATTACCGGATTAGTTAGTGGTGCTTGTTTGGGAACATGCTAAAATAGACGGGTCGATAAAAGGAGATTTTTATGAAGATTATCATTGCTCCGGCTCGGAATATGAAAGCTGATCCGGATTCATTGCCGATTCAAGGCTTACCGCAGTTCTTGCCGCAAACGGAAACGATTTTAGATTATCTGCGCAGTTTAAGCTACGACCAGCTTCATCATCTTTGGTGGGACTGCAGCGAAAAAATTGCCATTCCCAACTATCAATGGGTGCAGCAGATGGACCTTTACCATCAGCTGACCCCGGCATTGCTGGCATTTACCGGCCTGCAGTACCAGCGGATGGCTCCGGGAGTTTTTGATGAGAAAGCACTTGGCTACGTTCAAGACCACTTGCGCATCTTATCGGGCTTTTATGGCTTATTGAGGCCGTTTGACGGAATCGTTTCCTATCGCTTGGGCATGGGTGATCGAGCTAAAGTTGCCGGGACCAGGAATCTATATGAGTTTTGGGGCAGCAGACTGGCTGATGAGCTTTATGCACAAGACGAGCTGGTTTTGAATCTGGCATCAAAAGAATATGCCAAAGCAGTCATTCCTTACGTCAAAGGCAAGCGTCAACTGGTCAGCTGTACGTTTGTCAAAGCAGAGCATGGCCGCTTCAAGACTCAAGCCACGCGGGCCAAGATCGCACGGGGCAATCTGGTGCGCTATCTGGCTGAGCGTCAGGCTGATGATCTGGCAGTCGTAAAGCAGTTTGATCTTGGCTATCATTATGATAAGCAGGCATCGACAAATGATAACTTGGTTTTTGTAGCAGATTAGGATGGGAAGAGAGAATTGAGAATAGAGAAGTCAAGTGACAGTTGCGCGCTGGCAATTGCAACGATTGTCATGGGAATTATTGCCGGGGCCAGTTCCGGTTTGTTAAGCATTGTCTTGGACGCAACGGAAAGAGTATTTTTTCATTTCACCGAAACCAACGCGATTCCGGTCGCATTTTCTGCCACGCCATTAAACCGGCTGCTGGCACCGATTATTGGGGCTCTGATCGTATCAGTCGTCTGGTACTTTATGCAGCTGCACTATCGACCAGTTAAATTGAGCAAGGCTGTTGATGGCGAAAAAATGCCAATGGGGGCCACGATCATGCACGTTACGGCCCAAGTGTTCTATGTCGGTACTGGGGGATCCATCGGTCGGGAACTGGCCCCAAGAGAAGCTGGCGCAATGTGGGCTCAGTCGTGGATCCGATTGGGTGATCGGATTGGCTGGCTTAAGCTGGCTCCAGAAGACCGTCGCCTGCTGATTGCCGCGGCAGCTGGGGCTGGTTTTGCCGGCGTCTACATTGCACCGATTACAGGAGCGATGTTTTGCCTGGAGATCCTCTATAAAAAGATTGATAAAAAAGCCGTGATCGTCAGTCTGACCATGGCTGCGATTGCGACAATGGTTGGTGCGATCGTCAAAGGCTGGCAGCCGTATTATCTGGTGGCGTCACGTCAGTTTTCGCTGCGCTTGATTCCCTTTGTAGTGATCGTGGCACCGCTGATGGGCTTTTTGGGTACCTGGTACAAACGGTTGATTGGCCGCGCCAGTGCACTGCGCGTGAAGGATCGGCGGATTTTTATTACAATGCCGCTGGCCGGGGCGCTGACGGGTGCCGTTGCCTGTTTTTTCCCAGAAATCATGGGGAATGGCCGGGGCGTGGCCCAGATGGCAATCAATGTGACCAGTGTTTCTCATTCGGCAGTTGCTTTACTGCTGTTCGGCTTTTTTGCCAAAGGGCTGGTTACTTTGGCAACGATCAGTGGTGGCGGCTATGGTGGGACACTGACGCCATCAATTGCCATGGGTTCGTCTTTAGGCGTACTGTTAGGGATGATTTTTATTCAGGCAATGCCTGGCGAACCGTTGATGCAGTTTGCCGTCTTAGGTGCGGCCTTTTTCCTGGCAGCTACTCAGCAGGCACCATTAATGGCAATGTTTATGCTGTTTGAAGTCTGTCATTTGAATTTTTCAGCCCTTTTGCCATTAGGATTAGGCGTGGCACTAAGCATGGCAATCTCTAACTGGATGCAGGCTCAAAAAGCATAAAAACAAAGAAAGGACAGTACTGATGAAGTCTAAGCGAGTAGATGCGCCGCTGGTACCTTTGGCAATCGCGCTGGCAGCGATGTTATCGATTGGGGCGGCCGTTGTCTGGCATCAATGGCTGTTTTGGCTGGTGACGGTTTTGTTATTGATCTGTTTAGGGCTGTATTTGAATGCATCATGGCGCGGCAAGGAGCAGATAATTGATGAAACAATCACGTACCTGCATCTGTCTTCTGACGCGCAGGTGCTTGATCTCGGCACTGATCAAGGAAAGGTGCTGGTAAAGCTGGCCAAGCGCTTAACGATCCCAGGACATGCAACTGGGGTCGAAGTCGGGCGCAAATCTGCACAGTCGCATAATTCGCTTGCCCGCGCCAAGGACAGTCTTCAAGCCGCGGCGATGGCAGATCGCGCTTCAGTGCAGGCAGCGGACATATTGAATCTGCCATTTAAAGATCACCAGTTTGATGGGATTTTGATTTGGATGACGCTGCATCAGGTCAAGCCAACGATCAATCGCGCGCGTGCCGTTCAAGAAGCAGCTCGGACCTTAAAAAGCGATGGTACGCTGGCAATTATTGATTTTAGGCATTTTGATGAGTACCAAAAGATTTTGGCAGGGCTGGGCTTTCATGATATTACGGTTCACCAGTGCGGCGTCAACGGCTGGTGGGGTGTTCCATGGTTAAGTACTAAAATCTTATTGGCCAAGCGTTTCTAGCCGCAAGCAAGCTGTCAGTTGCGCTAATGATTAAAAACGATTGAAAATAAAGCGTTCAGCGGTTTTGAGAGGCGATTGCCGACTGCTGAGCGTTTTTTATGAGCTTTTTTTAAATGCTGGTTGTTCTTTGGTAATGAAAAGCTTATCCTTATTCAGTATGCATTCGACAGGGAGGAAAGATTTTGAACAAGAGAACGAAAGGCATTCTGCTGGCCGTTACGGGAGCTTCTTTTTGGGGAACTTCAGGCGTTGCCGTGCAATATCTGTTTGGCGAAACGACGGTCAGTGAGGTTTGGCTGGTCGGGCTGCGGCTTTTAGGAGCTGGAATGCTGCTGCTCATCTTGGCCAAGCTGACTGGAAGATCGTCAACCAAGGCATTGTTTAGCAATCGCCATGATGTCCTGCAGCTGGTTTTATTTGCCTTTTTTGGGATGGGCATGTCGCAGCTGACTTATTTTGCGGCCGTTAAGTACAGCAATGCCCCTACGGCTACGGTGATTCAATACTTGGCGCCAGTTATTATTATTGGTTATACGACAGCTGCCCAGAAAATGATGCCGCGCCGAATCGATGTGGTATCGATCATTGTAGCCTTGGTTGGGACGTTTTTATTGGTGACCAACGGCAATCTCAATCATCTGGCGTTGTCGCCGCAAGCATGCTTTTGGGCGCTTTTGGCTGCGTTGGCCAATGCAATCAGCACGATGGCACCCGGGCGACTATTTGCCCGCTATGGCACGCTTAATGTTACGGCCTGGTCGATGCTGATCTGTGGCATTTGTTTTATCCCGCTGTACTTTATCATGCCAATGCCGGCCCTGCGACCGTTAGACGTGGCCTTGATTGGCTGGATTATTATTGGCGGTACGCTTTTGGCCTATACGCTCTACCTGGCCAGTGTACAATATATCGATCCTAGTACAACGGGGATGTTGGGAGCTTTTGAGCCTTTGGTGGCAACGATTCTGGCGGTGGCGCTTTTACACACTCAATTTGGTCCGGTCAACATCTTGGCCAGTTGCCTGATTATTTTGGCAACTTTCTTGCAGATGATGCCGCTGCAGATCTTTTCGCATCGTCGATCATTAAACTAACCAGGTTGTGTCAATATGAAAAGCCAAGCGTGGTGGGGATCCACCAGCTTGGCTTTTTGATTATTTGACAGCTTGTTTTTTGCCATTTAAGCCGTTACGGCAAAGATAGACGATCGCGGCCAGAACTAAGACGCCCGCGCCAACGATTACTGAGATGCGCGTATCAGGGTTGATAAACATGAAGACGACGATCATGATCAGCATTGCAAACGCAAAGTAGTTTGAAAATGGATAAAGCGGCAGTTTAAACGGATGATCCTGCATCAGTTCAGGATTATGCTGCCGGAATCGCAGTTCAGCCAACAAGATCACAAACCAAGGAATCATCCCTGGCAAAACGGATGAACTGAAGACAACGACAAAGAGATCGGCAGTTGACTTGCTGAAGTATTCGGCGAAGATGTCTAAGACAAAGCCGATCAGAATCCCGCCAGAAATTCCCAGAATTGCCGCATCGGGAACCACGTGCTTGGAAAGTCTGCCAAACAGGCGTGGAGCATTGCCTTCATGCGCCAAGCGGAAAAGCATTCGGCTAGAACTGTAGATCCCTGAGTTGGCACCGGATAAAGCGGCCGTCAAAACCACAAAGTTGATAATCGAAGCCGCTGCGGTAATGCCGACTTTGGCAAACGTCTCAACAAATGGCGAGCCGACGCTGTCTAATTGATTCCACGGGTAGATCGTAACAATGACGAAAATCGCACCGACATAAAAGATCAGAATTCTAAACAAAACGGATTTAACCGATTTGACCACGGCTTTTTGCGGATTGGCAACCTCACCGGCCGAGATTCCCAATAGCTCGATTCCTTCATATGACCCAACGATGATCGACATTGAGAACATAAAGCCCTTAAAGCCGCCGGTGAAAAAGCCGCCATGAGCCCAAAGATTGCTAAAGCCAATGGGATGACCGCCATTGCCAAATCCCAGCAGAATCACCAAAAAGCCTAGAATAATCATTAAAACAATCGTTACGACCTTGATCATGGCAAACCAGAACTCCAAGGTACCATAAGCTTTGGCACTGGCCAGGTTGGCGATGGCTAAAAAGAAGATGATGATCAGACCTGCAGCCCAGGTTTGAGTATGCGGCCACCAGTACTTGAGATATTCAGTTGAAGCAATAACTTCTGACATCCCGACCACGATATATTCAAAAACGTTGGCCCATTCTGCCATGTAGCCGGCCATTGGGTGCACGTAATGGGTGGCATAGTCAGCAAACGACCCCGTGCTGGGATTGACGTAGATCATCTCGCCCAAAGCTCGCATTACGATATACAGAATCAAACCGACAAAGGCATAGGCCAAAAGTACGGAAGGCCCGGTCCATTTGATGGTTGATTTTGATCCCATAAACAGTCCAACGCCAATTGCGCCGCCTAAAGAGATCATTTCCATTTGTCCCGCCGTCATCGTGCGCTTTAGTTTTGGCGCGACGTGGTTTTTCTCGCTCATGCTGTGTCCTCCAAAAATAAAAGAGCGATTCAAATTATGAACCGCTCATCATTACCGTTAAGCTTAATCAGATGTTGCGCAGCTGACCATAATCAGATGGATATTTAATTGGTTATGGAAAAACTGCATAAAAACTCCTTAAAAATAACTAGCTACCATTATACCGATTCTGGCAAAGAATACCATTTTAAAATTAAAAAATTATAAGAATTGAAAGCTGACAAGGTAGTCTGTTTCAATCTTTTTAGCAATTGGCGTTATAATGTTCAATAAATTTAACGAAATGAGGAAAGAAAATGGCAGACTCAACGCGTTTTTATGAAAAATTTCAACCAGTCCACTACGACATCTACCTGGATATCGACCGCGCCGCCAAGCATTTTAAAGGCATTACGACGATCAAAGGCAATGCTGTGGACACTAAGATTGCACTGCATCAAAAGTTTCTAAACGTTGCCAGCGTTCAGGCTGATGGACAGGACGTACCATTCAGCTTCAGCGACCATCAAGAAGCAATTCAGCTTGAACTGCCGCATTCTGGCGACGTGGAGCTAAAAGTAGTTTATGATGCCAAGCTGACTGATACAATGATGGGGATCTATCCGTCATACTACACGGTTGCCGGTCAAAAAAAGCAGCTGATTGGTACGCAGTTTGAAACCACGGCGGCGCGGCAGGCTTTTCCTGGGATTGATGAGCCAGAAGCCAAGGCGACGTTTTCGTTAGTCATCAAGTATGACGAACAGCCAGGCGAAACCATCATTGCCAACATGCCGGAAGATCATGTTGAAAATGGCGTGCACTACTTTCAAGAGACCGTCAAGATGTCCACTTACCTGGTGGCATTTGCATTTGGCGAGCTGCAGAGCAAGTTTGTCAAAACCAAGAGCGGCGTTGAGATCGGTGTCTTTTCTACTAAGGCCCATCAACCAAAAGAACTTGATTTCTCATTGGATATTGCCAAACGTGCGATTGAGTTTTATGAAGACTTTTACCAGACGCCATATCCACTGCCGCAGTCATATCAATTAGCCTTGCCAGACTTTTCAGCCGGCGCGATGGAGAACTGGGGCCTGGTTACCTATCGTGAGGCCTACATGCTTTTGGATCCGGACAATACGACGCTCAATCAAAAACGGCTGATTGCCACGGTCATCACGCATGAGCTGGCACATCAATGGTTTGGTGATCTGGTTACGATGAAGTGGTGGGATGATCTTTGGCTGAACGAGTCATTTGCCAACATGATGGAATACGTGGCTGTCGATGCTCTGGAGCCGGAATGGAACGTTTGGGAGATGTTTCAGACTTCTGAGGTTCCAATGGCGCTGCAGCGGGATGCTACGGATGGCGTGCAGTCGGTTCACGTTGCCGTTGATGACCCCGCGGAGATCGATACGCTGTTTGATGGAGCGATCGTTTATGCCAAAGGTGCGCGGATGCTGGTGATGGTGCGGGCACTGCTGGGTGATGACGCGATGCGCAAGGGCTTGAAGAACTACTTTGCTGCCCATCAATATGGCAATGCTACGGGAGCCGATCTTTGGCAGGCACTGGGCGAGGCTTCAGGAATGAATGTTGGCCAGATCATGGAGTCGTGGCTGGAGCATCCGGGCTATCCGGTAGTCGAGGTCAAGGTTGAGGATGGCAAGCTTATGCTCAGTCAGCAGCAGTTCTTTATTGGTGATGGCGAGGAAAAGGGCCGTCTTTGGCAGATTCCATTAAATGCCAATTACAATCAGGCACCAGCGATCTTTAGCGAACAAAGCCTGGTTTTAGGCGACTATACCCAGCTGCGAAAACAAAATGGTCGGCCGTTCCGCGTTAATGTAGGCGATAATTCCCATGTCATCGTTAAATATGATGAGACGCTGCTAAATGATATTTTGGATCACCTTGATGAACTGGGAGCCATCGATCAGCTGCAGCTGTTGCAGGATCTGCGTCTGTTGGCAGAAGGACGGCAGATTTCCTATGCTCAGATCGTCCCGCTGCTGAGTCGCTTTAAAGACAGTTGCTCTGGAATCGTTAATGAAATGCTGTACCATGTGGCTAACAGTCTCAAAAACTTTGTCCAGCCGGCTGCCAAGACTGAGCGTCAACTGCAGCAGCTGTTTGATCAACTTAGCGTCAAGCAGGTGCAGCGGCTTGGCTGGCTTTCACAAAAAGGTGAGTCCAATGATGATCAATTAACGCGGCCAATCGTATTGAGCGCGGCCTTGTATGCGCAAAACTCTGACGCAATCAAGCAGGCGCAGGCATTGTTTGATCAGTATCAGGACCATCTGGCGGATCTGCCGGCTGATGTACGGGGACTGGTGCTGGCCAACGAGGTTAAAAACTATGGCAGCCAGGAACTGTTTGATACGCTGCTGGCGGACTATCAAAAGACTGCCGATGCCGGTTTTAAGCAGGATATCTGTGCAGCATTGACCAAGACGCAGGATGATCAATTGATTGCCCAGCTGATTGATCGGTTTAAAGATGCCGATACCATCAAGCCACAGGATCTGCGGGCTTGGTTTAGAGGCGTTTTGGCTAATGATCATGGTCAACAGGCAGCCTGGGACTGGATCCAGCAAGAATGGTCATGGCTGGAAAAGACCGTTGGCGGCGACATGGAATTTCCAACCTATATTACCGTAATCTCCCGTATCTTTAAGACTGCGCAGCGATTGGCCGAATTCAAGCGTTTCTTTACGCCTAAGGAAAATGACCCAATGCTGAAACGCGAAATTCAAATGGATGAAAAGGTGATTGCCAGTCGCGTAGAATTGATTGAAAGCGAGCAGGACGCGGTTAATGCTGCGATTGCTAAGACGGTTGCCGAATAACGAAACAGAAACTAAAAAACTGGTAGTGGCGGATGTCATTACCAGTTTTTCAGTAAAAATGAAGTATTTTTGGTTAGCAGTCGGAAAGAACGTTTACAATATCAAAATCATCGAACAGCCAAAGCTTATGATAGAATCATGACGGCTTTAACGGGACTGGATTGGCTTAAAAATGGCAGCTTTTGGCGGCTGGCTGATAATCCTGAAAGTATGCAGGAACCCGACTTTTATGATTGCTTGACTGCATGCCTTGTGAAGAAAGTATGGCTTGAGGGCTTGGGCGGCTTGAAATTACCTACTATCGACAGATTTTTTACCAAAAGTAGGTACATGCATAGCCGATTTATTTTGCTTTATCTACTTTTGCCATTTTTTCTGTGAATCGTAGGTAAATCTGTATATTCTAAGGTTGATAGGGTTAGACCGACTTTGTGAATTACCTCCGATTACGTGTTTTTATCAACATAGTAGGTAATGTTAGGGATCTCTAACTCGATATACATTAGTTTTTTCCTACTTATACATTGATTTTTTCGAAAAGTAGGTAATGATGGTTTCGTCATATGTTTTATACAAAAATTTCTGCATAAGAGCCGCTATTTAAGCTGTTAATGACGGACCTAACCTGATCCAGATTGCAGCAGCGTCATAAATATGGCGAAATCAGTCCCACAGCCCTTCAAAGCGGGTATTGCCTTTAGAAGCTGCGGTGTTGGCATCGACCGGCTCGCCATTGCCATTAAAGAAATGAAACGTCAGGCCATTTTGCGGATCATAGTCGATCAGCGTGGTCTTGCCTGAAAAGAACCAGCTGTCTTGATCATCGATATGATAGTTGATCTCATCGATAATAACCTGCAAAACCGGCTGCTTGGGCTGATCTTCTCTTTGATAGGACTGCTTGGGGCCATAATTGACGTGTCCATTGCGGCCACCAGTTGGAGTAAAGAAGCGCACGCCGCTGCCAGGCTGCAGATCCAGCTGTTTGATCAGCCATTGTTGAGCGGTCTTTGAAATTTTTAGCTGCATTAAATCACCTGCTTTTGTTTGCTAGAAAATAATTGTTTTAAGATATTTGAGCAAGCTCTATTCGATTCGCTGGCGTCATTAAAATCTAAGCTTAACCGATGACCCTAGAATATCGATGTTTGGGCCATTATGCAAATAATCAGCGCTTGAAGCAAGCTTTGGATTCAGCAGTATCGAAACGCTGAATTTGCCAATAATTAACTGGCAATCAAACCAATGAGTCAAACCAGCAGCTAAAAATCGATAAGGGATTTTTGATTTTTGCTGATAATCAGAAAGAATTTTGCGTTAAGATAGAAAAGACAGTGTAAAGAAAGAATTATTAATAAGGATTGATACTAAAGATGAATAGACATAGCTGGAAGAAACGTCTGCAGAGTCTGGTTCTGGTGCTGCTCAGCCTTAATCTCAGCCTGCTGGGTCTCTCCTCGATTGTTTTGGCTGATAGCGAGGCAACTGAAGAATCAATGGTTGTCGCACAGGACAGCTCATCAGACAGCAATGGCCACCAATCGGGACAAAACGTAGGTACGAGCCAGGATGTTGATGCCAAGGCTGCGATTGCCATGGATGCTAAGACTGGGCAGATTCTGTACCAAAAGAACGCGCAAAAATGGTATCCGGTTGCTTCCACCATCAAGATTCTCACGCTGGCCGTCATTGAAAAAGATATTCAGGCTCATAAGCTAAGCTGGGATCAAAAAGTAACGATCTCGCATCCAGTGGCGGTAATGGCCAACGATTGGCGCTTTTCCAACGTGCCGCTGAATGAAGGCGAGAGCTATTCGATTAAGTCATTGGTTGATTCAATGATGCTGGTTTCAGCTGATGGCAGTGCCGAAGCGCTAGCCTTAGCTGACGCCGGCAGCGTGGCCAAGTTCAATGCTAAGATGCAGCAGGTGGCTAAAGAAGCTGGCGTGACCGATGCCAAGATCTATAACATGATCGGACTCTCAAATGGGGATCTGGGGACTTTGCGCTTAAAGAACGTCTCCAAAAACGCCGAAAATCAGATTTCTGCCGTTGATCTGGCTAAGATTGCCAGCTGGCTTTTAAATCATTATCCTGATGTCGTCAATATTACCAAGACGGCTCAAGAAGACTTCCCAGTCAGTGATTCACAGACCTACCACATGCAAAACATCAATCTGATGATCAAGGGAGCGGCTCTGGATCGAGCAGATGGTGAGATCGATGGCCTAAAGACCGGGACGACTGATTCAGCCGGCAACTGCTTTGTCAGCACCGGAACGTTTAACAATCGCCGCCTGGTTACGGTAGTCTTAAACGTTCCTGGCGACTTCAACAATCAGTTCCAACAGACCAATAACCTCTATAATCGCGTATTGGGTCGCTTTGCACCACAGACGATCAAAAAAGGTGCGCTGATCAAAGTCGGTCAAAAGAAGGCACGAGCAGCTAAAACAACGACGCTGTGGCTGCCTAAAGATACCAAGCTTGAAAAAAAGACGATTAAGATAAAGGGAACACTGAAAGGCAGCAAGCTAACGCCTAACGACATGCCACAGGTTGCCCTAAAGCTAAAGTAAAAGCAAAAGCGCTGATTCAGACTGTTCAAAGTCTAAATCAGCGCTTTTATGCTGAATCGGTAAAGCAGTGCCGATCTTAAACTGCTGGACCTATTTGTTTAAGATCTTGCTGGTTGATTTGGCCAGCTTTTCAATCGTATTTTCACCATTTTGCATTGAAGAGTTGTCATCAGTGTAGACGGCGATCGTATAGCTGTCGCTGGCGCCATTGTTACCGGGTATGTAGCCGATACTGTTGATGATCCAGCCATCGTCTTCGTCCAGCCAGCCGTTTTTAAGGTAGAAGTTGGTGCTGCCGGCTGAAATTCCCCATTGCTGATCGCTTTCAACGTTTTGCATCAGATTGCGTACATACGACTGCTGACTGGTGCTTAAGAGGTTGGATGAGTAGAAAATGGCGTTGAGCAGTTTAAGCTGATCGCTAGGAGTAGTAGTTGAAAGTCCCCATTCTTCATGGGCCTTAGAGTCAGTCATTCCCAGTTTGTCAAAAGTCTCCTGCAGGCCGCTTTTTTCGCCCAGCTCAACAAACAGAGCCGAAGCGGCGGTATTGCTGCTGTTTTCAATCATGGCCTGGGCATTGGCCTGCTCGCTGCTGTTTAATGTGCCCTGTTTCATCAAGAGACCGACCAAAATTGAGACCTTGACTGTGCTGGCCATGCGATATGAATGATTTGCAGCGTTGGATGCCGTGTAGGTCTTTTTGGTTTGGTTCGAGTAGACGGCAATGGCCACGTGTCCGTCAGCCTGCTGCAGGGTTGGCTTCCAGGCGTCCTGCAGCTGGGTGTTGCTGTCGGCAGTTGATGAGGAGCTGTTGGAGACTACCTTTTGGACGATTTTTAAGGGCGATGACAGTTTAACGCTGGCGTTACGGGAACTATTCAGACCAGGAATCAGCAAACCGGCCATACATCCTAAGGCGACAAATATCGGGATGATCGTCAGCCATTTAAACAGACGGTGCCTTCGATTAGGTTTAAACTGAGTTTTTCGTGCTGGTCGCTGGTTCATTACAATTTCCTTCCATGATTTTTTTATTTAGAATATAAAAACTTTTGTAAAGACTAAAATAGTTTAACACCTCAAATTGAAGAATTCATGAATTTTGAAGCAGTTATGCCATGATTGTAGGCAAAAGCTTTGTCACAGATTTTGAATTAACCTAAAGTAGATATCGTGATCAACATTGTTAGCTTAAGGAGTAATTTATGACGTGGATGGATGATCAGCTGCGAGCTGACTTACAAAATGGCTTTATCGATGGCAGTCTGCCGGCTGGCGCACTGGGACCAGAAATCTTAACCAATCGGCAGGGCAATACAATCTTTAACGAAATCAAAAATGAACTGCGCACCTGTACGCGCTTTAAGATGGCAGTTGCCTTCATTACGCCGGCTGTTTTAGTGCCAATCAAGTCGATCATGATGGACCTGGCGCAAAAAGGAGTTGGTGGTGAGCTTTTGACGGGAACCTATCTGCAGTTCAATTCTCCTCAGGTCTTTGCCGAATTGATGAAGATTCCCAATTTGAAGGTGCGCTTGACTGGAGAGGTCGGCTTTCACCAAAAAGGCTACTGGTTTGAACATCAAGACTATGAGACGTTGATCATCGGCAGTGCCAACCTGACAATGGACGCGCTTTTAAAAAATGCCGAATGGTGTCTTAAAGTCAGCTCTAAGCATCAAGGAGCCGTTATTCAGCAGTTTGCAGCTGAGTTTGGCAATCAATGGCAGGCGGGAGTTCAATTAAACGCGGCATGGCTGACGGCATATCAAAAAGGCTGGCAGGCACCAGTCTTAAGCACAGCATCGCAAACGAGCCAGTCTGATTTGATTACGCCCAATGCCATGCAAAAAGCTGCCTGCAAACGAATTGAGGCGCTGCGCCAGGCTGGTGAAAAGCGGGCTTTGGTAATTTCAGCAACGGGGACAGGGAAAACGTATTTGGCCGCGTTTGCCGTTCAAAGCGCCCAACCTAACCGCGTCCTGGTGGTTGCCCATCGTGAGCAGCTGCTTTTAAAGGCGCGGGCCAGTTTTCAAAAGATTATTGGCGGTCAAGATCAAGACTATGGCTTTTTTACCAGTCAGCAGACGCCTGGCACCGCGCGATACGTGTTTGCCACGGTCCAGACGCTGGCAAGGCACTTGGATCAGATTGGGCCGGCTGATTTTGACTATGTGATTATTGATGAGGTCCATCATGCCGGTGCGGCCAGCTATCAAAAAATCATCAACTGGCTGCAGCCGCGCTTTTTATTGGGACTGACGGCTACCCCGGATCGAACCGATGATTTCAACGTCTATGCCTTGTTCAACTACCAGCTGGCCTATGAGATTCGACTTCAAGAGGCGTTAAGCGAGCGGATGCTGTGCCCATTTCAGTTTGTCGGCGTCAGTGACTATGTCTGGCAGGGGCAGACCGTTAGCGAAAAAACGCCGCTCAAACATTTGATTCAGCCTGAACGGGTGGACTGGATAATCAAAGTGGCTGGCTATTATGGACATGACGGAGATGTCTTGCATGGCTTGATTTTTTGTTCGCGAACCAAAGAAGCTCAAGAACTGGCCGCGCTTTTGACGCAGAAGGGGTATCCGGCGCAGGCGCTAACGGGACAGGATTCGGCAGCCAAAAGAGAGCAGGCAGTTGCCAGACTGCAAGCCGGTGAGCTGGTCTATCTGATCACGGTTGATGTTTTTAACGAAGGGATCGATATTCCCTGCGTCAATCAAGTGATCATGCTGCGCGATACGCAATCGGCAATCGTTTTTCTGCAGCAGCTGGGACGAGGCCTGCGGAAAGCAATCGGCAAGCAGTTTTTGACAGTGATTGATTTTATCGGTAACTATCAGCACAACTATTTGATTCCCCAGGCACTGACTGATGATCATTCCCACCAGCGCAGTCGGGCGCTTCAGACGCTGCGTGCCGAGCCAACCTTGGGAATTTCAACGATCTCATTTACGCGGCTGGCCTATGAACGGATCCTGGCGTCAGTTGAAAAGGCTCAGCTGACCGGGATGAGTCTGCTCAAAAGCGAGTTTAGTCAGCTTAAGCAGCGTCTGGGAAGAACACCATTGATGGCTGATTTTCAAAGAGCAGGAATCCTTGATGAAAGCATCTTTGCTGAAAAGTTTAAGACCTATCCGCGCTTCCTGCAAAAAATGGGAGCAACGGTCAATCTCAATCCTCAAACGGAACCGGTTTTACAGTTTCTGACTGAGGAATTGGCCAATGGCAAGCGCCAGCATGAACTGATTTTATTGGCAATGCTGACCAAGCAGTCAACGATTACAGTCGCTGATTATCAAGCGCAACTGCATCAGAATGGCTGTTGGGTTGACGACGCGACTTTGGCATCGGTTAAACGAGTCTTGACGCTGGAATATTATCTGACTAAAGGCAAGATTGGCAGTCGGATCCGCTATGGCAATCAGCCCTTGATTATTACGACTGGTCAGCAGATTCAGCTGCATCCCCAGATTCAAAACTATCTGAGAGACGCTGAGTTCAGGCTGTTTTGGAATGATGCCATTGAAACCGGCAGACTGCAGGCTGAAAAGTATGATCAGAAACAGCCGCTGACGCTCAACCAGCGCTATACCCGCATGGATGCCGTCAAGCTCTTGAACAACGCTCAATACATGGTGCCTAATGGAATTGGCGGCTATTATTTCATGGGTGAGACGGGGATTTTGTTTGTTACCTACCACCATTCAAATACGCGGGCCGCGATTGACTTTGACAATCAGTTTCGCAGCCGGACGCAGCTTTCTTTTTATTCCAAGACCAACCGCACGCTGAACAGCCGCGATGCTGAAAAGCTGTTGAATCCAAACGCCAGCCTGCATCTATTTGTTAAAAACTCGGATGAGCAGGACCAGTCGCAGTTTGTCTACCTTGGTCTTTGCCAGGTTATGCCGGGATCTGCTCATGAGTTTTTGCAAAAGGGTACCAATAAGCCGATTTTTGGCGTGGAACTGTTGTTAAAACATCCTGTTGATCAAGCACTTTATCTAGCCTGGCAAAATGAAGGAGCGGCTCATCAGTTCTATCAAGAGAATTCATAAATAAAATAGAAAACGCGCGACTCAGGCTTCAGCAGGGCTTGAGTTGCGCGTTTAAAGGTATTTAATGGCGTTTGGCATGGCGGACAGGGGGCTTGATGTTGTTGAGCTGCCAAGTCAGTTCATCAATCGTCATGATCCGCGGATTATCGTCCCACTGGCGGCTGTCAGAAAAGTCGGCAACATCCCAATAATGATTGAGCAGGTTAAGGCCGTCTTTGCTGATGGCAAGGTAGGCGTCTTCATGAACCGCGATTGCCAGGCCAAAGTTGATCAATGCCCGCAAGCGATGCAGAGCCGCCGGATTGCTGAGTAGCTGATGATTGATCAAAACGCCATCGTTATTAAAACGCAGCGGCTCATTGCCAGTCTGGCCCAGCTTTTCCAGCATGGCCAGCCAGACAAAATGCCAATAGCCAAGCTTGATGCTGCCAAATTGCGGCTGCTGGAAATTTTTTCTAAGACTTGCAACCAGCTCACGATGACTGCCATAGCGGCGCAGATCAAAAGAAGCATCGGCAAAGCGGCGCGAGCGTTCATTCTCATGCCAGGAAAAACGCAGATAAAACAGCCGCTGACCATGCAAAACGTTGGCGTAGATGCTTTCGGTCGACTTGGCCTGATTAAAGGCAATCAGTTCATAGTCGCGGTTAGGCAATGCGGCAATAATGGCATGGTGAATCTCATGCTGCCAATCGAGGGTTGCTTGCGCGGTCATTTAAAAACTCCTCCTCTAATGATGCTGACTTAATTATAAGCCAGGTTTTTATTCATTCTCAAACCTAAGCACTGCTGCAATGGTATGTTTTAGGACCGTCTTTTGCACAATTAGTTAAGAATGCCTGCTGACTCGATTGATTGGCGGAATAGTTGCCGTCCAATGCGGTATAATAATTTTTAATGATGTTTTGAAGGGAGTTTTTGCAATGGATACCAAGCAGTATAAATTTGTTGGCAAGGACTTTGATATTGAAGCGGCCCCAACCAAAATCGATGGCTATAACGATGAAGACATGGCCATGATTGAAAACGTGAAGGGTCAGATCGAAGCCAATCTAAAAAAACTGAAGAAATTTCAAAAGAAGATGTATTCAAGATCGCGCTATGGCGTCGTCTTGGTCTTTCAGGCACTGGATGCTGCCGGCAAGGATAGTATGATTGCCCACATCTTTTCTGGAATTGATCCGGTTGGGTTTACGGTCAATAACTTCAAGCAGCCCAGCAAGACTGATCTGAGTCACGACTATTTGTGGCGGATCCACCAGAAACTTCCTGAACGCGGGGCAATCGGTGTTTTGAATCGTTCCTACTATGAAGACGTTTTGGTTTCGCGGGTGCATCCTGAACTGATTCTTAATGCCAACCTGCCAAACGTCTTAACGATTGATGATGTCAACGATGCCTTTTGGGATGGCCGCTACGAAGACATCCGCCAGTTTGAGAAATACTTGACGCGCAATGGTTATGTCGTTTTGAAGTTCTTCTTGCACGTTTCAAAAGGCGAGCAGAAGAAGCGGTTTGAACGGCGCATCACCATGCCGGAAAAGAACTGGAAATTCTCGGCTTCAGACATCAAGGAGCGTCAATACTGGGATGAATACCAGCTGGCCTATGAAAAAGCCATCAACGAAACTGCTACCAAAAAAAATCCTTGGTACGTAATTCCTAGCGACAGCAAGTGGTATTCGCGGCTGGTCGTCTCGGATATTTTGACCAAGCGGCTGGGCAAGCTGGATCTTTCCTTCCCCGAAGTTACTGCTGAGCAAAAGGCTGCCATGGATGATGCGCTGCACCGCTTGGAAAACGAAAAAGATTAATCAGTGAGGAAAAATATGGGCCTGGTAAATTCATTTGATCAATGGCAGAAAATAACCGTGCCGCTTGACAGCTATCTTAGTCTCAAACAGCTTAACGATGGTCAGTGTCAATGGGAGCTGATTGAAAAAAAGCATGCGGTACCAGTAATTGCAGACTGGCAGCACCGGCCGGCAAATGAGTTCAGCCATTTGCAGACCAAGCGACTGTACCAGAGCCTGGCACCGTTGATTCAAGATCAAACGGCGCGCCGTTGGTTTGTAGGTGAGCATCCTTGGTGGGACTGGTCGTTTAATCTAAGGTTTCTAGAAGACCTGACGCCAGACGATCCGCTGAACCAGTGGATTGAAGAAATGGCCGACAAGCTGGATGGCTATTTGGAAAAGCAGCGCTATCAGCAGGCGGCTGCAATGATGGCCGGAGTGTTAGTTAAAAAGCTGCAGATTTCGCCAGCCTTGATCGAACCATACGCGGTCTATCTAAAAGCCAGCGCGCATCAATTTGCCAAGCGCGGTTTGACGAGCGATCGCCATGTCACGGCAGCTCAGTTAAAAACAGCTGCTCATCATCTCTTAAACCGGCAGTGGTATCGGCTGCAGCTGGATCTCCAGAATATCAATGCCTGGTGGGACTGAGTCTTGTAGAGCGGCTGGTGAAAGGAAATGCTTAGGTGTGAAATTGATGGGTTATTGGCCAGACAAGTGATCTTGATTAGAAAGCTTTGCTGGAGGATTGAAAAACAGCATTGGTGGCATGCTGACTATCAATGAATTGATGAATTTAGTTGCACTTGGCAGCAAAGTTTCATACAATAAACCCGTATACTATATACACACCTATTGCGCGACCCCTGCCTGGCTGATCAGTTGGACAGGGGTCGTCTTAGTCTAGGAGAGATTGCAATGAAAAAACGCAGAATTGTTTTGACGGTTGGGGGTATTTTAGCGCTGATTGGGCTGATTTTATTGGTCTGGGATTTTCGGCGCGAACTGATGCTGGTGGTTGACCCAACCGTGGCGCATCGGCATCAATTGATGAAGCTGATTCGTTCGCATGGGGCAGCTGATATCGTGCTGTTAACCATTGTGATTGGCCTTTTGAATGCGATTCCAGGAATGTCCAATTCGCTGCTGTGCATTCTGGCTGGTCTATGCTATGGACCATGGATCGGTTTTGCAATGAACTGGGTCGGCAACGTCTTGGGCAGCTGTCTGGTCGTTGAGCTGATCAAGCACGTTGACGTTTCGAAAAAAATCAAGACCAGTCGTCTGCTGACGGCACTGACCGATCAGCAGCATCCTTTGATTGGTTTGACGATTGGCTACATGATTCCCGTAATTCCCAGTATTTTGGTTGATTATGCCGGGGTTAGGATGAAGCTTGATCGCGGGCATTTTCTGCTGATGATTGCTGGTGGAATGCTGCCAACCTCGTTTTTGTATGCGTTTGGCGGTGATGCACTGTTTAATGCTGATTTTAAGCGTTGCAGCGGGGTCTTGGTCGCGCTGCTGATTCTGATCGCCATGTATTTCTTGGTTCGACGTCGGATGAAGAAACCGACCAGTCCAGCGGTCTAACTATTCATGAAGCTAAAAACACCTCGCTTGGCAGTTGCCAGACGAGGTGTTTTTATAATGGCTATTGATTCAGGTAAGCTAAAAAGCGCTGGTAGTCTTGATCGACCTGTTTGGAATATTGAACTGCCCAGTTGGCTAAGCCGGCATCAAGCTGTTTTTGCTTGCGCAGATAGCCGGCAATGCGAGGAGCGGTAGGACTTTGGAAATGCGCCATGGCCAATAAAAAACTGCAGATCTCGGCATAAACGCTCAGACTTTCAAAATCCAAGCGGGTCGCGTCAATTGATTCCTTCATGTCTCGGAATTGGCGCAGGTAGTAGCCGCGACCATCAAAATGCGTACTGCCGAGAAAAGGATCAGAAGCCGACTGCAGAACCTTTTGTGCCATAACGATCCGCCGCCCAGCATCCAGACTGCTTTTGATGGATTCAGCAACCGGCATGGCCAGCAGATTATAGCGCAGCGGCAAGGCTTCTTTCATCTGCAGGACCAGGTGGCTGCCATCAATCCCGGTCAGCAGCAATAAAAAGCAGCGCGTACCAAAGCTGCCAACGCCGACGCTGTAGCGAATCACGTCCGAAAGATGGTAGCTGGCCAGCAAAACGCGGATGTCTTCTCTGACGTAGTTGCGATAGCTGTTATAGGCAGCTTGAATCTGTCTGAAAGTGTGATCGCTGACGTGGCGGGCGCGGGGTGGATTCTCACGGAAGATCAGATGACCACGCGAATTGAGCGTCGTGAATTTTTTGATGACCGTTTCTGAGTTGTTCTTATGGCTCTTTTTGAGAATTCGATCGACGATGCGGCTCATTTCGGCACGATCGTTATCCTCCAGCGAGTTCAGCGTTTGAATCATATCATGAATCTCGTATGAAAAATAAAAGCGCTGCAGCAGAGTGAGCGTCTCGGCATGCTTGACGCCGCGTCGATAAACCTTGCACATGCTGCTTAAGAGCGCTTGCAGCTGATCTGGCTCAAAATTATTCTGCAGGCCAACCAGGTAGGTGCTGACCAAAAGGCGCTTTAAGTCGCTTTCCCAATTGCCGATCCGAGATTCATCAAAATCATTGAGATCAAACAGCAATTTGCGTTCTGGCGAGGCATAGAAGCCATAGTTTCCTAAATGGGCATCGCCATTGATAATGATTGAGATGCCGCTTTGATACTGCTGCTTAAGGTCTTGTTCCATTAATTCCGCGGTGCCGCGAAAAAAGGCGAAGCGGCTGGCGGCCATGCGTTGATGACGCAATGGCAGCAGTTCAGGGATCATCTTGGCTTCAGTCAGCTTGATCAAATTGATTGGATCGCGCTGAACGGGAACGTATTCACCGAGCTTTTCGACTGGGACTTGGCGGCGCTGCAGATTGCCATCGGTTTCCAGTTCGGCTTTCGTGGCGTTGACCTGGATTTTTTTTAAGTCAAAAACATCCAGAGGCTGATTGAGCATCACTGACAAAACTTCCTTCACATGTTTTTCAGCTGCCATACCGTTCCATGAGCATTGATCCGCTCATCAAAGCCTGCCCAGACCTGACAAGGATCATTGAAGAAACGCAGAGTCAAGACGTGTTCGCCATCATTGACGAAAATCTCGGCTAGCGAATGATCGATAAAAACGTCAAGCTTTAGAGGCTGATCGGCTGGCAGCTTTACGCTTCTTACCGTGCCAAAGTCGGGAGCGACAGGTTGGCCGGCATGACTGCGATCTACGCTTAGTTTACCAGTCCGCGTGTCAAAACGCACCTGTAAACCGGCAGAAAGGTCCTGGGCGGCTGCTAAAAAGAGCGTGCCGGCTTGGTCGGCGGCGATGTCAACGGTCATCTCAAACTGGCGGCCGGTCTTGATGTGGCTGACGTTGCCATTAAACGATTCAGCCTGACCGCGCAGTTCTTTCATTGCCGCAACGGGTCTTTGAAACAGGCGGCCGTTTTGATAGTGCAGTTCTTTAACCTGGCTCAGACAATTGGCCCAGTTTTCCGTGTCGGTAGGATAGGAAAGATCTGGCAAGCCTACCCAACTGATGGTATAAGCCTTGCCATCTGGCGCATTGAAGGCCTGTGTGGCATAGACGTCAAAACCATCATCCAGGTTGACGGGAATCTGTGAGCTGTTGATCAGTTTAGCCTTTTCATAGTCGAAATCGTCACCGGTTAGATACATGTTCGGATAGATGTTTTCATAGTCGGCGACCTTTTTATCCAAGCCCTGCGGACAAAAAATAAAAACGGGATGGCCGTCAACTTCGATCAGATTGGGACATTCGCACATATAGCCCATTGAATCGGCCATACAATCAACATAGCCGACTTCTTGCCAGCCAGTCGTAAGCTCATCGCTGACCCATAGATCAATGTGGCCTTCTTGAGTGTCTTTTTCTTGTGCACCAATGATGGCGTAGTATTTATCATTATATTTCAACAACTGTGGGTCTCTAAAATGCTCGCTGATGTGATCGGGATTGACAAACAGTGGCTGGTCCAGCTTGGTTACCTGGTTTTGTTTGTCCAGCCAGGCTCCCAGCTGATAAGGCGTTCTTTGCCAGTCAGCATCACGATGATTGCCGGTATACATTAAGAACAGCCGATCATCAATTACACGGGCTGATCCTGAATAAGCGCCATGACTGTCATATTCAGTATCCGGTGCCAGGGCCAGGCCATGACTCTGCCAATGTACCAGGTCCGGTGACGTCATGTGCATCCATGACTTTAGACCATGAGCGGCACCAAATGGGAACGACTGGTAAAAAACGTGCCATTCATTATTGTAATAGGAAAAGCCATTTGGATCGTTCAGCAAACCAGAGTTCGGCCGCACGTGATAATGCATCTGATAAGACGAATTGGCAGCCTGTGCCTGTAGTTTCAGCAGTTCCAAGGCGCTGTGCTTTTCATAAGGTAAGTAGCGTTGCTCGCGAGTCCATTCCATAATTTCAACCCCTCTGTTAATTTGAAAGCGCTGTTTTACATTTTAATTTTAAGGAGTTGACGGCTTGATGTCAAACGTTTATCAATCAACGCTTGCGGCCAGTTTCATCTGACAATGAGGAATATTATCCAGTAGGTAGATCTCGGATGTCTGCTTAAAGCCAAAGCTGCCATAAAACTTGGTTAGATAGGCCTGCGCTTCAATCTCAACGTCCAGACCAGGAAAATGCGTTGAGATATAATCCAAGACGGCCTTGAGCAGCTGACTGCCCAGTCCCTGCCTGCGGAATTTTTCAACGACCAGCACGCGGCCAAACGTTACGGAGTCTTTTTTTGGCATGATGCGTGCGTAGGACATCAGCTCATTGGTCCGATCGTCTAAAATCCGCACGTGAAAACATTGGTAGTCTTCGTCATCGACTTCTTGATAATAGCAGGTCTGTTCAACGACAAAAACGCGGGTCCGTTCCTTAAAGATCGTAACCAGTTCTCGCGGCGTCAGTTCATTGGTCTGTCTTACGTCAATCATGATAAAACCTCCTGTAATGTCAGTTTGAATTAGCGTTATTATTTACTTGTAGTCTAAGTATAGGTTTTTAGCAAGCGAGGTGGCAATATGGAGAAAAAAGAATCAATTCCTGAAATGATGCATGCCTGGGCGGTTGTCAAGCCGGGACCAATCGATGGCGAACAATCACCGCTTCAATTTGTCTTAAAGCCAGTGCCGAAGCCAAAACGAGGCGAGGTTCTGGTTAAGGTGCTGGCCTGTGGCGTCTGTCATACTGATCTGCACGTCAGCGAAGGCGATCTGCCGGTTCATCAGCCCAACGTCACGCCTGGTCATGAAATCGTGGGGCAGGTTGTGGCATTTGGCGAAGATACACAGCGCTTTAAGCTTGGCGAGCGGATCGGGATTCCCTGGTTTCGGCATGCGTGCGGAGTCTGCCGCTTCTGTCGCTCGGGTCGCGAAAACCTTTGCCCCCATTCATGCTACACAGGCTGGGATCACGATGGCGGCTATGCAGAGTACGTTACGGTACCAGAAGGATTTGCCTATCGAATCCCCGCGCGTTTCGATGACTTGACGGCGGCCCCGCTGCTCTGTGCTGGGATTATCGGCTATCGAGCCTATCTGCGTGCCAACGTTCCGGCAGGTGGTCGCTTGGGTCTATACGGATTCGGTGGTTCAGCGCACATCACGGCGCAGATTGCGATTAAGCAGGGAATTGAGGTTCACGTCTTTACAAGAGGGAAAGACGCGCAGCAGTTTGCTCGGCAGCTGGGATGTGCCTCCGCGCAGGGTGCGTATGATCAAACGCCGGTACTGCTTGATTCGGCAATCATGTTTGCACCAGCCGGCCAGATGATTCCCAAGGCGCTGGAGAATCTGGTACCTGGGGGAACGCTGGCTTTGGCAGGTATTCATATGAGCGACGTGCCGCAAATGGCCTACCAGGATCATCTCTTTCATGAAAAAGTACTGACCAGTGTTGAGAGCAATACGCGGCGTGACGGTGAAGAGTTTTTGATGCTGGCCGATCGTCTGGATATTCACCCCAGAGTTGCCGAATATCCGCTGGCCAAAGCTGATGAAGCATTGCGGCGGGTTAAGCAGGGCGATATTGACGGTGCCTGCGTCTTAAGAGTCGGGACACGCGAATAAATTAAAATTTTTTTAAATTCCACCAGGTGGGTAAAATGCCTTTAAAACGGGATTATATGTCAACCCATTGTCATTTTGCTGGTAAAAATAATTGTTAAACGATTGACATTTTGCGAAAAGCAGGTATGATAAATAACAGTAAAAGCGCTTACAGATGTTTTTAACATTTATTTTATTTGGTTAGCAATGCAATTATTTATCTGGGGAGAGCAATTATGGATCATAAACGAGTCGCCCAAACCGTTGTCAAAGCGGTGGGCAAAGATAACATCGTGGCTGCTGCGCACTGTGCCACGCGGCTTCGTTTGGTGGTCAAGGATGATTCCAAGATCAATCAAAAAATGTTGGATAGCGATGCTGACATCAAAGGGACGTTTGAAACGAACGGTCAATACCAGATCATTATTGGCCCTGGTGATGTCAACAATGTCTACGATGAAATGGTTAAGATTACCGGCTTAAAGGAAATGTCAACCCAAGAGCTGAAGCAGGTTGCCGCCAAGAACCAAAAGACGAATCCGGTGATGGCGTTCATCAAGCTTTTGTCTGACATCTTCGTACCGTTGATTCCAGCCTTGGTTGCCGGCGGTCTTTTGATGGCTTTGGACAACGTGCTGGCTTCACCTGGTCTGTTTGGGCCAAAGTCAGTCATTCAGATGTACCCTTCGCTCAAGGGAATCGAATCAATGGTCAACGTAATGTCGGCAGCGCCGTTTACGTTCCTGCCAATTCTGGTTGGGATCTCTGGTGCCAAGCGGTTTGGTGCCAACCCATTTTTGGGCGCGGTTGTTGGTATGATGATGACCTCACCGCTGCTGCAGGCGGGGCACTTCTGGAACGTCTTTGGTCTGCACGTTTCAATGCAGCCTTACACGGGCCAGGTTATTCCGGCGCTGGCTGCAGTTTGGCTGCTGTCGATCTTTGAAAAGTGGTTCCACAAGAAGCTGCCAAGCGCGGTTGACTTTACGTTTACGCCGCTGCTGTCGATTTTGTTGACTGGTTTTCTGACGTTTACCATTGTGGGCCCAGTTATGCGGGATCTTTCCGACTGGATCACGGCTGCGATTGTTTGGATCTACAACACGCTTGGCTGGGTCGGAACTGGTATCTTTGGTGCCTTCTACTCACCAATCGTTTTGACGGGTCTGCACCAAAGCTTCCCAGCCATCGAAACGCAATTGATCTCGGCCTTTAAGTCGGGAACTGGCTATGGCGACTTCATCTTTGTCGTTGCTTCCATGGCTAACGTTGCGCAAGGGGCTGCGACGACGGCGGTCTACTTCCTGACCAAGAACAAGAAGATGAAGGGTCTTTCCAGCTCAGCCGCTGTTTCAGCACTGTTGGGGATTACTGAACCGGCAATCTTCGGGGTTAACCTGAAATTGAAGTTCCCATTCTTTTGTGCTTTGATTGGCTCATGTGTTGCCAGTGCATTGGCTGGTATGTTCCACGTGATTGCCGTATCGCTTGGTTCGGCTGGTTTCATTGGCTTCCTTTCGATCAATGCCAAATCGATTCCGCTTTACGTCCTTTGTGAGCTGATCAGTTTTGCCATTGCATTCTGTGTCACGTTCTTTTATGGCAAGGCCCACCGCAACCTGATCGATCCAGTTACCGAAGCTGAGGCTGATGCTGAAGCCAAGGCAGTTGAGGTTCAGGCTGAGGCAACGGCTGCTGAGCCTGCTGGTGCCGTTAAGAGTGAAGAAGTGCTGAGCCCAGTTGACGGCAAGGTAGAAGATCTGTCCAAGGTTAAAGATGAGGTCTTCTCCCAAAAGATGATGGGTGATGGCGCGGCTGTCGTACCAAGCGATGACACCATCTACTCACCGGTTGATGGTAAGATTACCGTTGCTTATGCTACTAAGCATGCATATGGCATTACTTCTGATGATGGGGCCGAAATTTTGATCCACGTTGGTTTGGACACGGTTAACCTAAAAGGCGAACACTTCACCAGTGCAGTTGAGCAAGGCCAAACCGTTAAGCGCGGTGACAAGCTGGGGACGGTTGATCTCAAGGCTGTTGAAGCGGCTGGCTACGATACTACGGTAATGGTCGTTGTAACCAATACGGCTAGCTACGCCAAGGTTGAACACGTTGCAGAAGGCGAGATCAAGCACGGCGAAAAGTTGATTGAAGTTGCCAAATAACGACTAAACATCTTTGCATTAATGCTAAAACCGCTCGATGACTGGGAATCGGGCGGTTTTTGATTTGCTTGGCAGCTTTGGCAATTAGAATCAGCATCGCGGCGGTCCAGAATGTCTGGTGGCATAATCCTGGTCATGGCTAAGAATCTAAGCAAGGCGGATAATTCGGAGTCGCGTAGTCAGTCAAGCATCTGATCTTCATCTAGAAGCGCTTGTCTGTCAGTTGTAAAAGTCGTCATCAAACGATAGTGGTGGCATTGTGCAAAAAAATCTGCATAATTTTAGATGATCAAAGACGATTACTTACCATCGGTGAAAAAGCGATGCATAGTAGGTAAAAATTAATGTATATCAAGTTAGGGGAGTCTAACATTACCTACTATTAACTAAAAATCCCCTAATCGTAGGTAATTCACAAAGTTGGTCTGACCCAATCAACCCTAGAATATGCATTGTTGCCTACGATTTGAAGAAAAGCTGCCAAAAGTAGGTAAAGTTTGGCTGAATATACAGCTGCCTACTATGGGTGAAAAAACAAGGTAAAGTAGGTAAATTCAGTATTATCAGTGGTCAAAGATTCAGTTCTTTCACAAAGTTGGTCGTCTGACAGTCGCGATGAGCCAGTAAGCTGTCATTTTGATCCTAACGATAAAATATCGGCGGTTCTAATATGTTTGGACGATATTGGTTGACTACCGCCGCGTCAATGGACTTGAACTTCTAGTTTGCAAAATGGTTTTGGGAAGCTAAATGCTGTTGAAATTATCATTGAGGTTATGGAGCTTGGCTGCCGGAGCTGTTTTTTCGTTTCCGTTTTCTGCGAAGCGTATGGTATATCAATAGATGACAAGCCGGTCAGCAGTTGTCTTAAAATTTTTCATCGTGATAAAAACGTTGATCAATATCAGATCGTGTTAATCCAAAATAATGATAGAATTAGGTATAAATTGATTTTTTATATTAGCAGGAGGAAAACATGACCTATCCACAATTGAACCTGGCAGATGCCAAGGGACCTAAAGCAACCATCAAGACCAACCATGGTGACGTAACCATTCAGCTGTTCCCAGATCAGGCGCCCAAGACGGTTGAGAACTTCATTACGCTGGCCAAGCAGGGCTACTATGATGGGGTAACGTTCCACCGGGTGATTCCCGAATTCATGATTCAAGGCGGTGATCCAACCGGGACTGGAGCTGGCGGGCAAAGCAGCTTCGGCGCACCGTTTGAAGATGAATTCAGCCGGGAGCTTTTTAACTTCAATGGCGCGCTGTCAATGGCCAATGCTGGTCCTAATACCAACGGCAGCCAATTCTTTATTGTCAGTGCTACACAGGTACCTGGCAATATGATTGGTCAAATGAAGCAGCTGGGCTGGCCAGCCGAAGTCATCGCCAATTACGAAAAGAATGGTGGCACGCCATGGCTTGATGGGCACCATACCGTCTTTGGCCAGGTAGTCAGCGGCATGGACGTGGTTGATGAGATCAGCCGGGTTGCTCGTGATGCTGCTGACAAGCCCAAAGAAGACGTTGTAATGACGACGGTTGAAATTACAGAAGAATAATATGAGTGCAATACTGCTAATGGCTTGCTGGAGCTGATTAGCAGTATTTTTTATTGGTGCTGATTGTCTTTTAAATGTAAATGCCTAACTGATCAATCAAGCGCAAAATTTTTAGTTTTTTTGAAATTAATTAAAGATTGTGCAAAAGTTTCAAAAAGATTAAAACAGCTTGGGAAAGGCATTTTAATGGGGGATTATAAGGAATTCTTATAAGCTCTATTTGTTTTGACTATATCTAATTATGCAGAGTAAAGTTGACATCGTAAAAAAGCAACAACGCTTACATCACTTTGTTTATATCGCATGTTGAATTCAATTGGAGGTTTTAATATGCCAGAATTTCGTACTGAAGAAGATACTCTAGGTCCAGTTCAAATCCCTGCTGATGCTTTGTGGGGCCCACAAACTGAACGGAGCCGTCACAACTTCCCAACTGGCCAATACATGCCAATCGCCATCATTCGTGCACTGCTGAACATTAAAAAGGCAGCTGCTCAAGCCAACATGGAAACCAATGCTATTTCAGAAGAAAAGGGCAGCCTGATCGTTAAAGCCGTTGACGAACTGCTTGCCTTAAGCGATGAAGATCTGCGCAAGGACTTCCCATTGAAGGTCTACCAAACCGGTTCTGGTACGCAGACCAATATGAATACTAATGAAGTCGTTGCTCACAAGGCTATGCAGATCAACCCTGACGTAGAGATCCTGCCTAACGATGACGTCAACAAGGGTCAAAGCTCAAACGACACGTTCCCAACGGCAATGAACGTCGTAGCCTTGGAAGCTTTGGATAAGCTGAAGCCAGCCGTACAGCACCTGATTGACGAACTGAAGATCAAGCAGGACAAGTACTGGGAAACGGTTAAGGTTGGCCGGACCCACCTGCAGGATGCCGTTCCATTGACTTTTGGCCAAGAAGTCTCTGGCTATGTGGCTGCGCTTGAACATGACCTGAAGTACATTGAACAGCTCGAACCAACGCTGGAAGAACTGGCAATTGGTGGTACGGCTGTTGGTACTGGTCTGAACGCCGCTGAAGGCATGCCTGAAAAGATCGCTGAAAAGCTCAGCCAGGCATATGGTCTGAAGCTGACTGCCAAGAGCAACAAGTTCTACGGCCTGTCGCACCACTCTGGTCTTAACGTGGTTCACGGGGCCTTGAAGACGCTGGCAGCTGACATGTTCAAGATTGCCCAAGACATCCGGTTCCTGGCTTCTGGTCCACGGGCTGGCTATGGCGAACTGCACATTCCTGCCAACGAACCAGGCTCTTCAATCATGCCCGGCAAGGTTAACCCAACTCAAGCTGAAGCCGTTACGATGGCTGCTCTGCGGGTCTTTGGCAATGATGTGGTCGTTTCAACTGCCTCCTCACAAGGTAACTTTGAAATGAACGTCTTCAAGCCGGTTATGATCGATGCATTCTTGGAATCTGCCGACCTGCTGACGGGTACGACGATGGGCTTTGCCGACAAGATGATTCATGGCTTAACGGTTAACGAAAAGCGGATGAAGGAATTGCTGGACAACTCGCTGATGACGGTGACGGCACTTTCTCCACACATCGGCTACCATGACAGTGCCAAGATTGCTCAAGCCGCTGACAAGGCCGGCAGCACGCTGAAGGAAGCTGCCTTGAAGTCTGGCAAGGTTACTGAAGAACAATATGACGAATGGATGGATCCGCTGAAGATGACCAACGCTGATCGTCATGACTACGAAGACTAATCAAAGGAGCTGCAAAATGGCACAATTTCAAACCACGCCAGTCAGTCAACTGGCAGACAGCTATGATGCGGTAATCGTTGGTTCTGGTGGTACCGGTCTGGCAGCTGCAATTCAAGCCCATGAACTGGGAATGAACGTAGCCGTACTGGAAAAAGAAGAACAGCTTGGCGGTAATACCAACCGAGCATCTTCTGGGATGAACGCCGCCGAGACCAACGTTCAGCTCAAGCATGGCATTATTGACAACATCAATGACTTCTACCGGGAAACCTACAAAGACGGTGGCAAGCTCAATGATAAGGATATGTTGGGATTCTTCGTCGTTCACTCGCCACTGGCAATCGACTGGCTGGCTGATCATGGCATCAAGCTGGAAGACGTTACGATTACTGGCGGGATGTCTAAAAAACGGACGCACCGCCCAGCTTCCATGGCGCCAATTGGTGGATTCCTGGTTAAGAGCCTGCTGGATGTAGCGGCTCAAGAGAAGATTCCGGTCTTCAACAAGGTCAAGGTCGAAAAGCTGGTCAAAAACGATCAAGGCGCAGTTGCCGGCGTAGTTGCCAGTGTTGATGGTCAAACCAAGCAGATCAATGCCAAGGCCGTCTTATTGGCAACTGGTGGCTTTGGGGCCTCCAAGGAATACATCAAGCGCTACCGTCCAGATCTGGCCGACTACAAGACGACCAACCAGCCTGGGGCAACCGGTGACGGCTTAAAGCTGGCTGAAGAGGTTGGCGCTCAATTGACGCAGATGAATTTTGTTCAAGTTCACCCAACCGTTCAACAAGACAATCCACACGTCTACTTGATTGGCGAAGCCGTTCGTGGTGAAGGGGCCATCTTGGTCAACTTCCAAGGTGAACGTTTTGTTAACGAACTGAACACACGCAAGATCGTTTCCGAAACGATTACCGCCTTGCCAGAACATAGTGCCTACCTGATCTTTGACCAAGGCGTTCGTGACCATGCCAAGGCTATTGAGTTCTACGACAAGGTTGGCTTGGTTGTTCGTGGTGACACGGTTGAAGACCTGGCCAAGAACCTGAAGATGGATCCGGCGATGCTTAAGAATACGGTCGAAACTTGGAACCAGGCCGTTCAAGCCGGTGAAGACAAAGAATTCGGCCGGACGACGGGGATGGATCGCGATCTGTCCAAGCCAGGCTACTTTGCCATTCACATTGCTCCAGCCATCCACTACACGATGGGTGGAATTCACATCAACACCAAGACGCAGGTTCTTGACGGCAATGGTGACGTGATTCCTGGTCTGTACGCAGCCGGTGAGGTTTCCGGCGGTCTGCACGGTAACAACCGGGTCGGCGGTAACTCAATTGCTGAAACGATCATCTTTGGTCGTCAAGCCGGTCAACAAGTAACGGTTTACGCTCGCGAACATTAATTTTCTTCCTTCAATAGCGTACGCGGGTCTAAATATTTGAATACGGCAGGGTTAGGGATTTTGCCCTGTCGTATTATTAGCCATTATTTTGTTGAAATTATCACAAGAAGCGTGTACAATACTGAATTTTGTTAGAAAATTTTTGAAAAAGTGTCTAAACAGCCTTTTTCAGTCGAGTAGAGAGGAAAATCAGATATGTCAAAAGTTATGCTGGTTGGCGACGGTGCGGTTGGTTCCGCTTTTGCCAACGATTTACTGCAACACGTTAGTCTGGATGAATTGATCATTGTTGATCGTAAGACGCAAAAAGCGGCTGGTGATGCAATGGATTTAGAAGACCTGGCTATGTTCGATGGTACGACGGTAGTACGCGGCGGCAAGTATGAGGATGCGGCTGACACTGACGTTGTAGTTATTACGGCCGGAATTCCGCGCAAGCCCGGTGAGAGTCGGCTGGATCTGGTTAACAAAAACGTTGGGATCTTAAAGACGATCATCGACCCAATCGTTAAGAGCGGCTTTAAAGGAATCTTTGTCGTCGCCTCCAACCCAGTTGATATTTTGACAACGCTGACGCAGCGGATCTCTGGTTTTCCAAAGAACCGGGTCATCGGTACGGGGACGTCGCTTGATACGGCTCGGCTGCGCGTGGCACTTGCTAAGCGCTGTCATGTGCCGGTACGTGAAATCAGCGTTGACGTCTTAGGTGAGCACGGTGACACATCGTTTGCCAACTTTGATGAAGCAACGATTGCCGGCAAACCATTAAAGGAGTTTGCTGACGTTACTGATGAAGAGCTTGCAGAAATGCAGTCTGGTGTTAAGAAAAAGGGTGGCGCGATCATTCGTTCCAAAGGTGCTACCTACTATGGCGTTGCCCGCTGTCTGTCTTTGATTTGTGAGGCCATCATTTTCAACCGTTCAATCGTTTTGCCATTATCGGCGCCTTTGAATGGTCAGTATGGCATCAAGGACCTATATCTGGGAACGCCGGCTTCCGTTAACCGGACTGGAATTCGCTATGTCATTGAAACGCCGCTTTCAAAACGCGAGGTAGCGGCAATGCAGCACTCCGCCGCCAAAATGAAAGAAGTTTTGGATGGCGTTGAGCTTTAGATTAGGATTTTGAGACAACTTTTTTGGAGGAAATATCACAATGGGTTTAGCAAAAGTTAAGTATAAGGGCTTTATTGCCCCATTAATTATCGGGCTGCTGATCTGGTTCACGGCTCCAGTCCGACCAGCCGGCGTATCAGTTGCCGCTTGGCATATGATGGCGATCTTTATTGCAACGATTGCTGCCTGCATTACGCAGCCGCTGCCAATTGCAGCGGTTACGCTGATTGGCTTTACGGTAGTAGTCATGACGAAACTGGTGCCAATGGATGATGCTTTGATGGCCTTCAGCAACTCTTCTTCTTGGCTGATTGCCATGGCCTTTATGTTGGCGCGGGGAATCATCAAGACTGGTCTGGGTCACCGAATTGCCTTGTATCTGATCAAGGCCTTTGGTAAAAAGACGCTTGGTCTGGCCTATGCCGTTGGAGGAATCGATCTGATCACGGCGCCAGCTACGCCTTCCAACACGGCTCGTGCCGGTGGGATCGTGTACCCACTGGTTGAATCACTGGCTAAGACGTTTGGTTCCGAGCCAAATGACGATTCACGTAAAAAAATCGGGGCCTTTCTGACATTCTCCGAATTTAACAGCAACATCATCACTTCAGCTATGTTTATGACGGCTTTGGCACCTAACCTGGTTATCGTTGCCCTGGCTAAGACGATGAAGATTCACATTACCTGGCTGGGTTGGTTTACGGCCAGCGTTGTCCCTTGTTTGCTGCTATTTATCTTGGTGCCATATGTCATCTACAAGATGTATCCGCCTGAGATCAAGGAAACGCCTAATGCCCGTGAATGGGCTGACAAGAGCCTGCGCGAAATGGGACCAATGAAGGTTTCTGAAAAGGTTATGGCTGGTGTTTTCATCTTAACGATTATTTTATGGATGATGTCCAATGTCCTTGGAATTGAAGCTTCATTCGTTGCCTTTTTGGCAATCTGCTTGTTGCTGATCTTTGGGGTACTGACTACGAAGGATCTGTTGAGTGAAACTGGCGCTTGGAATGTTTTGATCTGGCTTTCAATCCTGGTCTTCATGGCCGGCGAGCTTTCTGAAATGGGCCTGATCAAGTGGCTGTCAAAATCGATTGCCAGTGGTCTGCATGGTATGAACTGGGTTGCAGTGTTGGCAATTCTGATGGTTATCTACTTCTATGCTCACTACCTGTTTGCCAGTGCCACGGCGCACGTTACGGCTCTTTACGCGCCATTTGTCGGCGTTGCGGTTTCTGCTGGGACTCCAGTTATGCTGGCAGCAATGTCACTGGCATTCTGTTCGGCAATCATGGCCTCGACGACTCACTATGCCAACGGTCCTGCTTCCATTTTGGCAAGCTCTGGCTATGTCAAGCAAGGTGAATGGTGGCGGATGAGCTTTGTCTTGGGACTGCTTTACTTGGTAGTCTTCTTGACGGTAGCACCGCTTTGGATGAAAGTTATCGGCATGTGGTAGACATGCAAAAAAGCGATCCGGTCTGGGTCGCTTTTTTTACATCGAAAGGAAAGATTATGAAATTTATTACATCAGATCACGTACGTCTGGATTATGAGGATGAGGGTTCAGGCTATCCAATTCTGCTGGTTAGCGGCTTGGGCATGTGTAAGGAGATTTGGCGGCCCACCAAGGTATTTTTATTGCAAAACGGCTATCGAGTAGTTACGTTTGACGCCCGTAATCAAGGGGCTTCTGAACATACTTTTAAAGGCGCGAGGATTTCGCGGCATGCGATTGACGTTTATGAATTGCTGAATAGCTTGTCAATTGAGCATTGCTTGGCAGTAGGACATTCAATGGGCGCTTCAACAATGTTTGGCTACGTCTCCTTATTTGGGCGCGGTCAGTTGGATGGACTGGTAGACGTTGATCAAAGCCCTAAGATGATTAATGATGAGACATGGCATTATGGTTTTAAAGATTTATCATGGGACGAATTTCCAGCAGCGCTGAAAATGCCATTGGGCCGCGCCACCGCAGTTGAAATTGATGCTGTCACGGTAGCAGCTGTTCGGCAGGCTAATGCACAGCATCCTTATGATGAGAGTGCCAACTTAAATTTTGCCATTGATCATGCTTTTCAAGACTGGCGTGACATCGTTGCTTTAATGCCAGTGCCGTTTTTGGCGGTTGCCGGTGAAAAGTCGCCTTACTTTAATCCTGATTTTCTGCAAGCAATCCAAATCTTAAATGAAAAAGCTCAGACACAGGTTGTTGCTAATGCTGGACATGCCGTGATGGCCGAGCAGCCAGTCGAGTTCAATGCTGTTTTGGGTGACTTTGTCAAAAAGATCGCACCATAATAAAAACGCCGCCTAGCTTTTAGACGACGCATTGAGTCAATTATTGTCCAATTCAAGCAAAACGCGGTTGGCAACGGCTTCGTTGGTAATGATATCGGTTAACAGATTGCCGCGTAAGGCTCCCAGCATGGCGCGCGCCTTGAACTTGCTCTTAACGACGCCGATACGACAAGGTATCTCCAAAAGAGCGGCAACTGAGGCACCAAAAAGCTTGTCACTCTTTGGCGTTAAAATCTGACCATCGATACTGTAGGGACGACCATACAGCATACCAACGATTTCTTGACGATCAACGTTTTCAAAGATCTCGTTGAGGCTTTGGTGCCAGATGCGAATGCTGTTGACCGAATCAATCGTGCCAATTCCGGTAAAGAGCATATTCATTTTGCCGCACTGTTCAAAAACATTGGCGATCGCCGGCTCGTTTTTCAATTGTTCTCTAACGGTGTCGTTGAGAATGTAAAGCGGCGCTGGAATTGTCAGATAGCTGGACCCGTATTTGGCAGCCGCCCGCTGAACTAGTGGCGTGGCCCCAATGGCGGAGCTGTATTTTAGATTGTCGCCCATAAACTGGGTAAAGACCAGGTCATCACGCACCTCGGTTTGGAAGCGATTGATGATGTTCATCAAAGTGCCGCCCCAGCTGACACCAACGATCTTGCTGCCTTTAATATGGCGCTGAATCTCCGCTGCAGCAAAATCGATGATGTTTTCGATGTCAGCATTGGTCGTAGCAGCATCCTTGATGATCATGGTATTGGTATGCGGAAAAAGTTCGGCAAAGCGCGTCTCTAATTCCGTATTGCGATCAATGGGGGAATTGATGGTGATCCTAACGATACCGGCCGCGCGCGCTTCATTTAGAGCCTTGGTAATCAAATAGCGGCTCAGCTGATATTTTTCTGACAGTTGGGTGATGGTCAGCTGGCTGAGATAATAGTCGCGGGCAATATCTGCCAGTTGTCCTTGCTGTGTGATGTCGTTCATGTTAATGATCCTTCTTTCTAAAGACGATTCTGAATCTCTTTTTTAATAATATCAAACTTTTTTAATTTTGAAAAAATATTATAACTATTTGAAAAAGTTGAAAAGGGAGAGTAGAATTACTGATGAGAGATTTGAAATAATAGATGAGTTTGAGAATTTGATAACTTGAAGGGATGATTAGATGACTTCAGAAGAAGATGCTATTCTTCGTCTGCATCAAGCCCATACCGGGATGTTGGACATTAAATCTGATTTTGACATTGAGGACCGAGCAGACCTGCAAAAGGCTTATACGCCCGGGGTAGCGGTCTTATCAAGAATGATTGCCGAAAAGCCGGAACTCAAAGACAAGTTTACGGTCAGCGGCAAACTGGTTGCCTTGATTACTGATGGGACTGCCGTACTGGGACTTGGTAACGTCGGCCCGGCTGCCGGCCTGCCGGTTATTGAAGGGAAAGCCTTGCTGTACAAGGATCTGGCCAATATCAACGCCATTCCGCTGGCAGTTGATCAGGTCAGCCCAAAAGAAATCATCAAGACGATCAAAAACATCTCGCTATCATTTGCTGGCATTCATCTTGAAGACATTGCCGCACCGCGCTGTTTTGAAATTGAAAATGCCCTGAGCGAAGAGCTGGACATACCAGTCTATCATGACGATCAAGAAGGCAGTGCCATTGTGGTTTTAGCTGGTTTGATCAATGCTGCCAAGGTCGTTGGCAAAAAGCTGACGGATCTGCGCGTCGTAATCAATGGTGTTGGTGCCTCTGGACTGGCAACGGCGCGCTTGCTGTATGCGGCCGGCATCAAGCACTTAACGCTGGTTGACGTTCACGGTGTCATTACCAGTGAGGATTACCGCGCCAATGATTATCAGCGTGTGTTTGCCGCTAAGCTGGGAACGCCGCAAAGGATGGAAAATCAAAATATTCATGATGCCATCAAGGGACAGGATGCCTTTATCGGACTTTCAACCGGTAATGTCATCAATCGTCATGACGTCAAGCAGATGAATGAGCAGCCAATCATCTTTGCTCTGGCAAATCCGCATCAGGAAATCGCGCCCGAAAAAGCTAAGGAAGCCGGGACAGCTGTAATTGCTACTGGATCCAGCCAATACCCTAATCAGGTCAATAACATTCTGGCTTTTCCCGGACTGTTCAAAGGCTTATTGGCCAGCGGCTTGAAAAAGGTTGACATGGATCTGCAAAAAGCAGTTGCTCAGGCACTGGCCAGCGTGGTTGCGGAACCGACTGCTGAAAATATCGTTCCCAGCGTCTTTGATGAGCGCGTCGTCCCAACCGTAGCAAAAGCGGTTGTTGATTATGCCAGTCAATCAAAATAAAAAGGAGTCGTCCTATGGAAAATCACATTGTTGATCTGCATCTGAGTGATCGAGCTACCCGGCAGAAATGGCAGCAGTTTTTGGAATCGTTGGGAATTCATAACTTTTCGGATGCTGAGGTCGACAAGATCGATTTTACTCTGGGACTGCTTGATGAACAAGGCCAGTTGGTTGGTACGGGATCAGCTGCCGGCAATGTCTTGAAATACATTGGCGTCTGCAACAAAGAAGCCGTGCCGGGAGCCAGGTTCAATGCTATTGTCAGTGCCTTGACGAATCGACTCTTTCAAGAACATCGCTTTCATTTGTTTGTCTTTACTAAGGCCAGATATTCCGCAAGCTTTCAGCACCTCGGCTTTAAGGAACTGGCTCATTCGGATGTCGCTGCCTTTTTGGAAACCGGCGATCCGAACGTTGATGATTATTTAGCCGCTGTTCCGCGTGTGGACGGACAAGCGACTAAAAAAGTGGCGGGCATCGTTATGAATGCCAACCCCTTTACCAATGGTCATCGCTACTTGGTAGAGCAGGCAGCTAAAGAAAACGATCTGGTCTATGTCTTTGTAGTCAATACGGATCTGTCGCTGTTTAAGACCAGTGAACGATTCGAACTGGTAAAAGCGGGGACGGCTGATCTAAAAAACGTTATTGTCGTTGACGGTGGCGATTATATGGTCAGCTATGCCACTTTCCCAGCCTACTTTTTGGAATCAGCCGACCAGACGATTCGCTACCAGACAACTTTAGATGCCCGCGTCTTTCGCGATACGATCGCACCGGCACTCAATATAAAGACGCGTTATGTTGGCAGCGAACCGTTATCACGGACGACTGGAATCTATAATCAAGTTTTGCAGCAGGAACTGCCGCCTAAAGTTGCGTTAAAGATTATTGATCGCAAGACGGCAACTAATGGAAATTATATTACCGCAACTGAGATACGCAAATGCATCAAGGATGGCAATCTCGATGCCATCGTGGGGCTCGTCCCAGCAACGACGCAGAAGTTCGTTGAAGACCATGTTGCGATACTTCAAGAGCGGATCAAGGAAGGAATGAACATCAATGGAAATTAAGGAAACCGCAGTAGCTGGTACCTTGGAATCATCTGATATTCAAATCATGCTGTCCAAGGGTACGGATGGCATTGCGATTGATTTGGAATCAGACGTTGCCAAGCAGTTTGGCACCCAGATCAAGAAGGTCATCACTGAAACGCTGACGGCAATGGGAATTCAAAACGCTAAGGTTAAGGCCGTTGACAAGGGCGCCTTGGATTGTGTAATCAAGGCCCGCACGATTGCCGCAGCGCAACGTGCTGCCAAGACGACTGATGAACCTGCATGGGAGGTATTGTAAGCATGGCTGAAATTAAAGAACGCTTGCGCCGGACGATGATGTTCGTACCTGGCAACAACCCAGCAATGGTTAAGGATGCTGGTATCTATGGTGCCGACTCCATCATGTTCGACTTGGAAGATGCCGTTTCAATGGCTGAAAAAGATGCTGCTCGTGACCTGGTTTACGAAGCTTTGCAAACGCAAGACTATGGCGACGCGGAACTGGTTGTCCGGGTCAATGGTCAAGACACGCCATACTATGCTAATGACGTTCGGGCCATGGTTAAGGCTGGGATCGACGTTGTCCGGCTGCCAAAAGCAGAAGATGCCGAAATGGTTAAGAAGCTGGATGCTGACATCACGGCTGCCGAAAAAGAATTTGGCCGTGAAGAAGGCTCAACGATGCTGATGGCTGCCATTGAAAGCGCCAAGGGGGTTATCAACGCCTACCAAATCGCTTCGGCATCTGATCGGATGATGGGAATTGCGCTGTCTGCCGAAGACTACACGACTGACATGAAGACGCACCGCTACCCAGATGGTGCCGAACTTGAATTTGCCCGCAACATGGTTCTGCATGCTGCCCGGGCGGCTGGCGTAGCTGCCTTTGACACGGTCTTCACCAACATGAACGACACGGAAGGCTTCTACCGTGAAACTGAATACATTCACCAGCTTGGCTTTGACGGCAAGTCGCTGGTTAACCCACGTCAAATCCCAATGGTTAACAAGGTTTACGAACCAACCAAGAAGGAAATCGAAAACGCCAAGAACGTTGAAAATGCCATCAAGGAAGCCAAGCTCAAGGGTTCCGGCGTTATTTCCATGAACGGTCAAATGGTCGACCGTCCAGTTGTGCTGCGTGCTGAACGGGTGATGCGCCTGGCTAAGGCATCCAACCTGATTGACGAGGAGGGAAACTACATTGAAAAATAATGTAAATCGCGAACTGCCAGAAGATCTGATGAAGCAGCTCGACTACAAGCCATTTGAAACTACCGAAATCGGCCATCCCGAGGTTCAACGGGTTGCGCCTAAGGTTACCGTAACGACTGGTGACGACAAGGTTGTTGAATCACTGGAAGACGTTGTTAAAAAGACCGTTAAAGACGGCATGACGATTTCTTTCCACCACCACTTCCGTAACGGTGACTTTGTCTTCAATCAAGTAATGGACATCATCTTGAAGCTGGGGATCAAGGACCTGACGCTGGCACCATCCTCGCTGACTGGTGTCATGAACGACAAGGTGATTGAAGCCATCAAGGCCGGTACGATTACCAACATTACCAGTTCAGGAATGCGTGGCTCTTTGGGTGACTTTGTATCTCATGGTGGCTTAAAGAACCCAGTTATCTTCCGTTCACATGGTAACCGGGCGCGTTCAATCGAAAACGGCAACATCAAGATCGACGTTGCTTTCCTTGGGGTACCAAACTCAGATGCGCTGGGTAACGCAAACGGTATGAATGGTGATGCAGTCTTTGGCTCATTGGGCTATGCTTTGATGGATGCTCAATATGCTGACAAGGTCGTCTTGCTGACTGACAACATTGTCGACTACCCTAACACGCCGGCTTCAATCAAGCAGACGCAGGTTGACTACGTTGTTAAGGTTGACAAGGTGGGTGACCCTGACAAGATCGGTTCTGGGGCTACTCGTTTCACTAAGGACCCTAAGGAATTGAAGATTGCTTCGATGGTAAACGACGTGATCGTCAACTCACCATACTTCAAGGATGGCTTCTCCTTCCAAACTGGTTCTGGTGGTGCAGCCCTGGCCGTTACGCGGTTCCTGCGCCAATCCATGATCGATGCCGGCATCACGGCTTCATTTGCTCTGGGTGGGATTACCTCGCCAACGGTTAAGTTGCTTGAAGAAGGTCTGGTCAAGAAGGTAATGGACGTTCAAGACTTTGACAAGGGCGCGGCTGCTTCCATGAAGAACAACCAAAACCAACAAGAAATTGATGCTTCCTGGTATGCTGATCCTGACAACAAGGGGGCCATGGTTGACCAGCTTGACGTTGCCATTTTATCTGCTCTGGAAATCGACACCAACTTCAACGTTAACGTTATGACGGGTTCTGATGGCGTGATTCGTGGGGCGATTGGTGGTCACCAGGATGCTGCTACCTCTAAGCTGACGATCATCTCGGCTCCATTGGTTCGTGGTCGGATTGCTACGGTTGTTCCAGATGTAACGACGGTAGTTACGCCAGGCGAATCCGTTGACGTACTGGTTACTGAATACGGGATTGCCATCAACCCTCGTCGCAAGGACCTGCAGGATGCCTTGAGCAATGTTCCTGGTCTGCCGGTCTACGACATTCACGACCTGCAAAAGCTGGCTGAATCCAAGGTTGGCAAGCCAGAACCACTGCAGTTTACTGATCGGACGGTGGCACTGGTTGAATACCGTGATGGAACGATCATTGATACGATCAAGCAGGTCAAGGACTAATTAGTCTAAACTGATTAAAATTTTAAAAACCGCGGCTGGCATTTAAAATCAGTCGCGGTTTTTTACCAAAATTGAGGATATGATTTATGGAACAGACAAGCGCTAAGCTGGTTAATGATGCGATTAGAGCAATGATTTACGAAGTCTCTGTCAACCCCAAGCCTGGGCTGGTGGATCCGGTGTCTTCTGGCCCACACCCTGACATGGATGTATTCTTATTTATTGACAGTGCCCTTAGTTTGCATCATTATTTTGAACAAAGCGTTGATTTGGGAATGAATTTTACAGCGACTGATCTGACGCTTATGTTTAAAAAACTGCGAACTTTTGGGATTGAAGCCGAAAAGACGATGTTTAAGGCAACCAATGGCATTAATACGCATAAGGGCGCGGTTTTTTCGCTCGGTGTCCTGACGTGTGCCGAAGCTTACCGTATCAAGCATCCCCAGTTGGATCTGACCACGATCGTTAAACGGATGCTTAAAGGATTGACAGCCAGTGATTACGATATTGAAAAGCTGCATGCCAAGCCCGTTGAACAGCTGACGGCCGGTGAAAAAGAATTTCTGCGCTATGGCATCAAAGGTATTCGTGGTGAGGCTGAGGCTGGCTATCCAACCGTCATGCAGATTGGCGTGCCAGCACTGAAAAAAAGCCAGGGAACAACGATGCAGCGCTTGTTGGATACGTTTATGCATATCGTCGCGCAGACTGAGGACACCAATCTGATCAAACGGGCTGGTCGTCATGACGTTGTCAAAGAGGCTCATCAACAGGCAAAAAGATATTTAGAGCTGGGCGGTACGCAGACGCAGGCCGGCCGCGACTATCTGGCACGGCTCAATCAAGAATATCTGCTCAACAACTACAGTCTGGGCGGTTCGGCCGATCTGCTGATATTAACGATTTTTATTGGTCTGCGTCAAGGAATCTTACGGCCAGAAGCCATGCAATCTGAAGGGATGATTTGATGAATACGCGGGATCTGCAGTATTTTCAAGCATTGGTCAAGTATAGAAACTACACGCGCGTCGCCAAGGAATTCGGCGTCTCGCAGCCAACCGTTACTCAGGCGATCAAACGATTAGAAAAAGAATTTGATGCTCAATTAGTCTATACGGATCGTGCTCACCGGCAAAACATGATTACGCGCAGCGGTCAGCTTTTGGCGGCCAGTGCTAAGGCTATCAATGAACAGATCTCGCTGGCCCATCATTCGATCGATCTGGTTCAAGAACGGCAGATTCGCTTTGGCCTGCCGCCGATTATCGGCAAGCTTTTGGTAGCCAAGATTGCCAAGAAAGTACCGGGATCCATCATGCGGCGCGTTCGGATCTGTGAAGCCGGCTCCCAGGAACTGCTGTCCAAGCTGCTTAAAGGTGAGATTGACGTTGCCATGCTGGGGTCAGTGGCACCGCTGGATGAAGAAAAGGTCTATGTACAGCTCCTAACCAAACGTCCATACAGTATTATGGTCAGTGCCAAAAGTCCCTTGGCACAGCGAAAAAAGATCAGTTTTAAGGAACTGGCCAATCAGCATTTCATTACCTATGACAAGCAGTACGTTCATGTGGCCGCAATGCGTTCCTACTTTGCCTATGCGCATATCAAGCCAACCGTAGCCGTCTACAAGGTACCTGATATTTCATGGGTTAAGGAATTGGTCAGAGAAAACGTGGGGATTGCCTTAATGGTTCGGGATGCCGCTAAAAATGAGACGGGCATCGTGCCATTGGAGATTGACGACCCATTGCCAGAATGGTTCTATATCTCACTGGCAATTCGCAATGGCTACGTCCTTAGTGATGAAGAGCAGCACTTTGTAAAACTGCTGGGCCAAGTTGCTAAAGAAGACGAATAGTAAAGCTGAATGAGGCTTGGTATCTGAAATCGGATACTAGGCCTTTTTGCATGACTTGTGACCATTAAAATAATTTTTTCGTCCAGGCAGCTCTGATCGTTTTATAATGATAAGAAGTTTGACAATTTTTAAAAAGTCAGATTAAGGAGCGATTTAAACAATGAGAAAACTGCCGATCGAACAAGGCCAGCCCAAAAGCGATAATGAGGATCTCAGCAACTATCGTCATCATATGGCGATTCACTGGCATGACTTCTACAGCAGCGACAATGTAACCCCCGCCCAAAAAGCCAATCTGGTTGAGCGTTCGACAATTGTTGGGCGCATTGGCATCATGATGCTGGCTTGTGGCACGGGAGCCTGGCGAGTACGCGACTCGATGAACGTGGTCTCTCAAAAGCTCAATATGACCTGTTCGGCTGATATTGGTCTGGTTTCAATCGAATATACCTGTATGGACGCCAATAACAGCTATACCCAGGCTTTATCGCTGCCTAATACTGGAGTCAATACGACTAAGCTGAATGCGCTGGAAAGCTTTGTCAAGGAGTTTGACCAACGAGGCGATCACTGGACCGTTGGCGAGATTCACAAACGCTTGGACGTCATACACCGGATGAAAGGCAACTATTCGCCGCTGCAGGTTGGTCTGGCGGCGGCTTTAGCCTGCAGTGCCTTTGTCTTTTTGCTGGGCGGTGGACCAATTGAAATGATCTGTTCATTTTTTGGCGCTGGCATTGGCAATTATATCCGGCGCAAGATGATTGACCGTAAGCTGACGCTGTTTGCCTGTCTTGCGACTTCGGTAGCCGTGGCCTGTGTAATCTATGTGATGGCCCTAAGGCTTTTAAACATGGGAATTTCGCTTAATCCGCGTCATGAAGCCGGCTATATTGGGGCCATGCTGTTTGTGATTCCTGGTTTTCCATTCATTACCAGCGGCTTGGATCTTTCTAAGCTTGACATGCGTTCTGGTTTGGAAAGATTGGCCTATGCCGTGATGATCATTATCGTGGCTACCTTAGTCGGTTGGCTGGTTGCCATGCTGGTGCATCTCAAGCCGGAAAACTTTGAACCCTTGGCACTTTCGCCACTGCTGCTCTTTTTACTGCGGCTGCCGGCCAGCTTTTGCGGAGTTTTTGGCTTTTCGATCATGTTTAATTCCACGCCTAAAATGGCGGCCACAGCAGGTGTAATTGGCGCAATTGCCAATACGCTGCGGCTCGAACTGGTTGACTATAACGTAATGCCAGCTGGGGCGGCCGCGTTCTTAGGGGCGTTGACGGCGGGAATCCTGGCCTCGTTTGTTCGTGATCGGCTTGGCTATCCGCGAATCTCTTTAACGGTACCGGCAATCGTGATCATGGTACCTGGACTTTACCTTTATCGGGCCATGTATAATATGGGGCTCACGTCGATCAGCGTTGGTGCCTTATGGATTACCAAAGCACTTTTGATTATCGTTTTCTTACCGCTGGGGCTGATTGCAGCACGGATTTTGGGTGATCCGAAGTGGCGTCATACCAGTTAGTAATACCAAAGATTTCTGTTATTATAATTAATAACCGAAATCTTTTTTATTTATGAAGGTGAAAGCATGCTTATTGAGTATCCGCCGTCACTGCTGCAGCAAGCTGAGGATGCATTAAAGGGTCATCATCTAACCGGATTTGTAGCCGGGCAAGGTCCCAAACATCCTAAGATTATGCTGATTGGCGAGGCGCCTGGAAGAGAGGAAGCCAAAACCGGCGTACCGTTCGTTGGTGCCTCTGGTAAAGAATTGATGAAGCTGATTGAAGAATATCTTCACATGACCAGAGAAGACGTCTATATTACCAGCGTGGTCAGAAGACGGCCTTATTCAATCAAAAGGGTCAAAGATAAGAAAACCGGTGCAATCGTTGAAAAAACGCCCAATCGAACCCCAACCAAGGCTGAGGTCTATGCCTATGCGCGTCTGTTTGACTGGGAGCTGGACCAAGTGAGACCAAAGATTTTAATGCCGCTGGGAAACACCAGCCTGCAGCGCTTATTAGGGCCAAGTGCGAAAATTGGCAGTCTGCATGGTCAGATCCTGCATTGCCCGATTCAAAGAGCAGCCAGTGATCATCAAGACTATGTCATGAGCGATCAGAGCTATACGGTGATTCCAATGTATCATCCAGCAGCCTTTTTGTACGCACGCAAGCTGGAGCCGATCGTTCGTCATGATTGGGAAGCAATTGCACAAAAGCTAGATCAGTTGGAAACCGATAAAATTTAAAAAAATCAAATAAAAGTTAGCGGCTGATTCGTGATAGGATTAAAGGCAAAGACAATAAGAAAGTGAATTTCAGTCTATGGATAGAAAAAATTTTGATCATCATATTTTAGCTGCAATGGCCGATAACCTGGGCAACAGCCTGCGCGAAATGGCACGTTGCGGACATTCGCGATCCAAAAGGGCTACCTTAACCGAGATGAGTATTCAGCTGTCAGGCTTCAAGCAGACTTTGGCTGATCCTCAAAAACGGCAGGAGCTGGTGACAAGCTGCCGGCGAGCCAATCGAGAGCCTTTAAAGATCCCAGCCAACGTTCAGTTCAGCGTTCCCGTGAAACTGGTGACAGCGCCCTATCCACTGATTTGGCTCAATCAGAATGCTCAAGCACGCAATCTGATCGTTTATCTTGCCGGGGGTGCGTTTGTTCAGCGGCCGTTAAAGGGACACTGGCAGTTTTTGAATCGTTTGGCAAAAGCAGCTGATGCCGAGATCGTGGTACCTGATTACCCATTGGCACCCGATCATGACTTTAAGGATGCCTATCAAGAGCTGCTTAATCTTTATAAATGGCTGTATGATCAGCGGCCAGTCAGCAGCATTATCTTAATGGGCGACTCATCGGGAGCAGGGCTGGCAGCTGGTTTCTGTGAAAATCTGGCACAGCAGGGGTTGCCGCAACCAGGTCGGCTAGTGCTGATTTCACCATGGCTGGATCTGCAGCTGGGAAACCCATTGATCAAAAAGTACGCAGTCAAGGATCGTCTGCTTGATCAAGAAGGCTTACGGGCGTTAGGAAAGCTGTGGGCTGGGCAGACTGATCCCCGCGATGCACGTCTCAGCCCTTTGAATGGCCCCGTGGATCAGCTGCGCAACGTTACGATCTACATCGGCACGCATGAGATCATGTATCCAGACGCTATTCACTTTACGCGGCGGCTAAAGGCAGCTGGCGTCAACACTAATACCGTGATTGGGCGTGGAATGTTTCATTCCTATCCATTGTATCCAATTCCAGAATCAGAGCACGTGATTATGGAGATGGCTCATGATTTTGATCAACAATAGGCTTATTTGGACTATCATAACTATGAGGTGATAAAAATGACAAAGACGGCAGCAGTAGTTTTTGCAGATGGCTGTGAAGAGATTGAAGGCTTAACGGTAGTCGACGTTTTGCGCCGTATGGGGGTAAAATGCGATATCGTAGGCGTCTTAGGATCGGAAATTCACGGAGCTCATCAGATTGATTTCAAAGCTGACAAGCTAATCAGTGATCAACTGTTGAATTATGATATCGTGGCCTTTCCTGGCGGGTATGGCAATGCGCAGACCTTACGTGATAATGACCAGTTGATGGCAATCATGCAGAAGCGTCAGTCGCTTGGCAAATGGTGTGCGGCAATGTGCGCAGCGCCGATTGCACTGGCACGCTATGGATTGCTGGATGGTCATGACTATACCTGCTATCCGGGAATTGAAAAAGAAACGCAGCAGTTGGCACCAAACGGTCATTTTAAAGAAGAACTTACGGTTACTGATCAAGCAGGCCACCTGGTTACCAGTCGTGGTCCGGCAACGGCATGGGCCTATGCATTTGCAATTGCTGAGGCACTGGGACTAGATACCAAGACAATTAAGCAGGATACGCTGTACGACTATCTTAAAGAAAACATCTAAAAAAAGATCCGGAGAATTATTCTCCGGATCTTTTTTGCTTGATTACCAGCCCATTTCAGCAGCCTTAGCCGGCAGCGTAAGCTTGCCAGCTGCCAGCTCGCTAAAGGCTTGATCAATCATCGTAAAGGCCTGATCAAGCTGGGCCTCGGTAATTACCAAAGGCGGTTGGAAACGCAGAATATTACCGCGCAGACTGATGATGATCGCACCCAGTTCAAAGATTCGATACATCAATTTAACCGTGGCATTAGTGTCGCCTTGACCAGTTGCCGGATCAATGATATCGATCCCACCGTCAAGACCATACATCCGCACATCGCCAATGAAGTCGAATTTTTCTTTTTCGGCCTCAAAGAATGCCTTGGCTTTTTGCCCCAGCTTAGCTGAGCGTTCCAACAGATGCTCTTCTTCAAAAACATCCAGCGTTGCGTTGGCAGCTGCCGTGGTAACTGGATTGCCGGCCGTCGTAAATAGATGTGCTGGCGCCCCAAGTGATTCCATGATTTCTTTGCGCCCAACCACGGCACTTAAAGGCAGGCCGGATGCCAGCGACTTGCCGACTGACATCAGATCAGGCTCAATTCCGTCAAAGTTTTGAATCGACCACCATTTGCCGGTACGGCCCATGCCTTGGTTGATTTCATCAACCGCGAACAAGATGCCATGAGCCTTGGCAAAGTCATAGACCTTCTTCATAAAGGCAGGCGGCGTCTTGCAGATCCCACCGTCGCCTTGAATGGCTTCCATCAAGATAACCGCTGTTTCTTCAGCCGGCAGGTAGGTTTCAAATGGCCGCATGAACTCACGGAAGAAACGGTCAACGAAATGTTCTTCGCTTTCGTCGGGCTCGCGTTCCCAAGGAGAAGGGAAGGGGACCTTAACAACGCCCGGCAGCAGCGGCGCCATTTTGCGGCTCATGTTCATGCTGATGCTGGAAAGCGACATTGAGCCATAGGTAGACCCATGATAGGCACCAGTAAAGGCTACCAGATACTGACGGCCAGTATAGGCACGTGCAAACTTGATGATGGCATCGTTGGCATCGGAGCCGGACAGTCCCCATGAAACCTCAACCGGACCGCTCATTGGTGCCAGTTTTGCCAGACGTGGCGCTAGACGGGCTTCTTGAGTATTAGCGAAGTAGGCTGGCGTATACTGGATCAGCTTGGCCGCTTGATCCTGAATTGCCTTAACGACTTTAGGGTGGGCATGACCGGTATTGGTTGAACTGGCACTGGCCAAAAGATCAATATAGTCATTGCCGTCAGCATCGGTGATCACCGCGCCCTTGCCATGATCGATAACGATATCGTAATAGTTGATCCGGCCAGAAGAAGCAAACGCTTTGGCTTCTTCTTCCAACAGATGCTCGTTGTTACTGTCTGTCATTTTGACAGCCGCCCCCTTTTAAAGCTTACAACTAGTCCTTTTCCGTCTTGTTTAAGTAAGAATGGCGAACGCCATAAGTAAAGTAGATTACCAGACCAAGCAAGAACCATACACCGGCATAGATCTTGGCATCAATGTCAAGTCCCCAGAACACGAACAGAGAAGCCAAGAAGGCCAAGCATGGCATTACAGGGTAGAATGGCATCTTAAAGGCTGGCGTTGGAATATCTTTACCTTCACGAGGGCGCAATGCATAGATCCCTAATGAAACAAACATAAAGGCGATCAGCGTCCCCGCAGAGATCAACTGTGATAAGAATGCGAATGGGAACATGGCACCAATCAGGATGGCAATGATTGCCAAGGTCCAAAGAGCATGGTTGGGACGGTTCTTTTCGTCCAGCGTCCCCAAGAACTTAGGCAACATGCCGTCACGACCGAATGAGTAGATCAAACGAGAACCGGCCATGGTCATCCCAATCAAAGCAGTAAACATCCCGACAACGGCAACGATTTGGACAACCGAAGCAACGACTGGGTGACCAATTGAACGCAGAGCCAGACCAACTGGTTCAGCAGAGTTGGCGTACTTTTGGTAAGGCAAAACCCCAACCAGAACCAAGGCTACGGCAACGAACAGAACCACGGCAATTGCCAGTGAGCCCAAGATCCCGCGTGGCATCGTCTTGCCAGGGTTGATGGCTTCGGCAGAGTTGGCGGCAATGGAGTCAAATCCGATGTAGGAAAGGAAGATCATCGAAACCCCAGCATAGATACCTTGCCAGCCACCAAAAGCACCATTAGAAGTCATCCGGTACTTAGGAATAAATGGAACGAAATTACTGTGCTTAACTGCAGTTGCACCAACGACGATGAACAGCAGAATTGCCAGTACCTTCAGCGTAACCAGTACGTTTTCAACACGGGCAGCATCCTTAACCCCTTGGGAAACCAGGATGGCAACCAGGGCAATCACGATCAAAGAAATCAGGTCAACGACCCCGCCACTGGTACCAAAAGCATTGGAAAGTGAAGCCGGCAGCTTGATACCAATGTTGGCAAGCAATGGCCGCAGGTTGGCAGAAAGCCCAGAGCCGACAAAGGCCAAGGCGATAAAGTATTCAGCCAGCAGTGCCCAACCGGCAATCCAGCCGAAGAATTCGCCAAATACAACGGTGATCCATGAATAGGCCGAACCAGCAAATGGCATGGCAGCCGACATTTCAGCATATGCAAAGGCAACCAGACCAGCAACGACAGCCGCGATCACAAATGAGATGGCAACGGCTGGACCGGTATGCATGGCAGCAACCTCACCAGGTAAAGTAAAGATCGAAGTGGACACAATCGTCCCAACCCCTAAGGCCAAAAAGTCCCGTACGCGTAATGAGCGAATAAGGTGACTGTCCTTATCTTGGTAGACACTGGGGTCTTCTTTTCGAGTGATAGTTTTCCAAAATCCCATAAATCTTCCTCCTGAACTAAGTGAGACAATCCTAATTCTGCAAAAAGTTCCAATATGATTGCAACGCATCCAGACTTGGCGGGAAAAACCAAGCGATAAATAATTATATTTAAATTAGAATTCTCTAATATTTTAAATTATAACTATAATTTAAACAGCTTGCAAGAACTTTTTGTGCATTCTAACAATCTGCCTAAAACGTGTAAGCGTAAACTTATCAAGTGTGACGCGCTGAATTAAGTTTAGCAATGTTTGATTAAAAATTAATTTTTTAAATTCTTATCGAAGAACTGCCCCCAATTACTGATTAAAAATTGGTCAACCAACAAAAAAGCCGCCTCATCTTAAGAGACGACCTTTTAATCAATGTTTGAGAATATCTTCAATTAGCTGCGGTTTCAGCCGCCGACTGTGATCAGGGTTTGAACGCTGATTGACGACACTGACCAGGGCCAGCATTGAACCGACCAACGAGCTCTTTTTACGGTAGACGGTGTAGCGTGACAGCCAGATATCGGCATACTTTTCCTTATAGTTGCGCAGTCCTTGGAAGCCATAGAGCCGATAGCCGTACTCGTAAATAAAGTGCGCGGCCTTTTCTTCGATGAAACTAAACTGTGATTCGCCCACGTTGCTCAATGGGGCCATTCCCAGATCAAAATATTCGTAGCCGGCTTTTTGACCATACAGGAATAGATTGACGAAAATCATATCCATGATGCCTGATGGTGCCAGATCGCGATCGTGACGCATCAAATCGATCGTCAGAATCTGTTTGCCCCCAGTAGGCATCAGCGTTGCAAAGGCCACGATCTGCTGGTCTTGATTTTTAACGATGGCAATTGGGGCCTGCTGCAGGTAATATTCATCAAAAAAGCCCAATGAAAAGCCCTTTTCAACCTGCTTACCCAGCCAGCTGTCGGAAACGTGCTTCAGTTCTTTTAACAGATCTTGATTAAATGGCGGTTCTACCACATCAAACGTGTAGCCTTCACGCTCAAACTTGTGCATCAAGGCGCGCTGTGAACGCTGACGCTTACCGGCAAGCGTGAAGTCAGCCAGTTTAACCAGACCGTCCTCACCGGTTTTAAGAAAGTCAAAGCCAAATTCGTGCAGCAGCATGGTTGTCGACTGTCCGACCTCATAAAATACCAGCTGATAGCCATAGCGGTCGGCTTCAACGATGAACTGTCTCAGGGCATCGTGCAGCACGCTTTGGTCGCCGACTGGTTCGCCCATGATGATCAGCTTGTCATATTTGCGTCGATACATGAAAAAGAGCCGGTCTTCGTTTTCAACTTGATAATAGTAGAGATTCTTATCGCGCAAAAAAGCCAGGTGACTGGTCTCATTGCCGCCAAAGCGCTCAATCAGCTGTCGGCAGCGTTGGGCATCGAATGAATGGTAGCCGTTAAACGGATCGTAGCCGCTGGCGAAGTAGCGCAGAATGGCCAGCATGACCAAAATTCCTAAGATCAAGCCGATGAAACCGGAGAACCAGAGACTTTCACCAGGGAAGAACATGAATTGAGGAATCTTATGATGGTGATAGTAGTTTGGCTCATTTACAATCCCAATAATAATGTAAAGTATAAAAATACCGACAAAGACGATCCCATCACTAAATGCCTTTCCTAGCGAATAAGCCATTTTTTCTCGATACAGGGCATGCCGCATGGTCAAAACGAGCAGCAGCAGGATCAGCAGGTAGATGGTCAGTCCCCAGGTTCCCAGATTCCATAGCGTGTTGACCATGCCGATCAGCAGCAGAATCAAAGACGGCCAGTATGCTTTTTTGAGCTTGGCCTGCACGCCGCGCGCACATGCCAGCATCGCAATGGCAAATAAAACGGTGCTTAACTGATGCAAAAAGAAGAAAGTGAAAGGATAGAAACGCTGCAGAAAGCGGCTGTTTTCAGTCAGATCGGGCAAGGAGGCATCGATCAGCATGAGGATACCGGAAAAGTACATAAAGACCGTGATCAAGACATGCGCGCTATGATGCCAGATTAAGTTGGGCAGACCCTTGAAAAAGCGATTAATTTTCTGGCAGAAATGGTATACAAACAATAACGCCCCGAAAGCCAACGGAACCAAATAGTAAAAGACGCGGAAGAAAACCAGCCAGACCAGAGCCGTTGAGCGATCAACGCCCAGCATACTCAACTCCATCAGCATGATGATGTCAAAGGAGCCGATTGCCCCAGGCAGCATGGAGATGACGCCTAAGAGCTGGGCAACGACATACATCGGCAGGACCAATAACAAATTGATCTTAACGTCCAACAGCCAGCCAATCATCAAGAAAAAGAGTGCCACCAGCAGCCACTCGCCAGTTGAGCTGGCTACGATGAACAACTCGAGCTTGGGCGTTAGATCCTTAAAAAAGCTGGAATTTTTTAGACGCGTGAAAATAAAGACGATGGGGAAATAAAGGCCGCCGCCAACCAGCCAGACGATGTAGCGATCGAAATGATGACCGTTTGGCACTAAAAGCAGTACTGCCAGCGCCAGCCAGCAAAGAATCGAAAGCCCGGACAGTAAAAAGATGGCAATTTTTGAGATGGCAAACAGGACCTGTTTTTTACTGGAATGCTTGCCATAAAAATAGGCTCTTAAGGTTGCGCCCAGCAGTCCGCCAAAACCGGCGACGTTGGTCAGGGTGTTGGTGATCCAGCCGCTTCTGATAATGTAGTGCTTAGAAAAACGGCCAGACAAAAAATGAGTAATGGCAAAGTCATAGCCAAGCATAGGCACGATGGAGATGCAGCCGCCTATCAGCATCATCAAAACGTGAATGGGCGACTGACTGGCAAGGCCAATACCGACACGGTGCCAGTCAACATCTTTTAAAAAGCTGCCCAGCGCCGTGATTACAAAAATAATCACTGAAGCAATGAACAGCAGCTTCAGCAGTTTGGCATAATGCTGCCACCAATTTTTAATGCGTGTAGCTAGGGATGAGTTCATGTTTCAGAATCCTCACTTTTTTATTATGTCAGCCTGACAAACAAAATGGTCTGCCAATTTGCAATTCAATATCAATAATAGTAGATTGCATCTGACGTGGCAAAAAATTTTTCAATTTAAAACGGCTTAATTTTGGTCGCTGCTATTGACGCTGAGCAAATCTTTTCGTATACTATCAATTGTTGTGAAATTGGTCCGTTGGTCTAGTTTTGGTTAGGACGCATCCCTGTCACGGATGAGATCACGAGTTCGAGCCTCGTACGGACCGCTATAGTTTTTGAAAGTTGGGATTTCGGTCTCAACTTTTTTTGTATGCTCGTTTGGAGGAAAAAATGGAAAATACTTGGATCTATCGTGGTCAAGAACCGATCAAGATTAAAAAATATCTACAGACTTTAGGTATGGGACATCGGATGTTTAACGACATTAAAAATGGTGCTGGTGAATTTCAGGTTGATCATCGAACGGTGCGACCAACGACTAAGATTTTACCCAATCAGCCACTGACGATCAAAGTCGTGCCAGAGTTTCCCAATCCAGACGTTCAGCCAAGCCACGGTACCCTGGAGATCGTGTATGAAGATGCCAACTGGCTGGTTGTCAATAAGCCGGCTGGTCTGGCATCGATTCCAGGACCGACGACTGGCGACGACACGCTGCTTAACCGCGTGACCGGATACTTGATGGATCAAGACTCGCCAGATCAGCGGCCGCATCTGATTACGCGCCTGGATCGCTTTACCAGTGGTCTGCTGCTGACAGCCAAGCATCAAGTAGCCGTCAGCATGATCAGTCAACAGGTTCAGCAGCATCGAATGGTTAAGGAATACCAAGCGATCGTTGAAGGCGTCTTGGAACACGATCATGGCATAATTGAAGAACCAATCGCGCGCGTAGCAGGACAGGCGCGACGCGAGGTCAGTGCCGATGGTCAGTTTGCCAGAACCGAATACTGGGTTGAAGAGCGCGGTGATGACTGGACATTGGTCAGAGTACGACTGCATACGGGACGGACGCATCAGATTCGGGTACATTTCAGCTACCTTGGTCATCCGCTGCTGGGAGATCATCTGTATGGCGGTCAGACCGCACAGTTTGATCATCAGCTGCTCTGCGCCTCGCATATCGCGTTTGACGATCCATTCACGCTGCAGCATCGCGACTTTACGATTGAATTGCCGGCAACGTTTGCCCAGGCCATGGTTTGATAATTTTATTCATACAGAGCTGATTAAAAGTTCTATAATAAGGCTAATTAAGTTTTAGGAGGAATTTTTCATGGCTAAAGTTGAAAGTTTCACACTGGATCATACAAAGGTAAAGGCGCCATACGTTCGCTTGATTACGGTTGAAGAAGGACCTAAAGGCGACAAGATCAGCAATTACGATCTGCGTTTGGTTCAGCCAAACGAAAATGCCATTCCGACGGCTGGTCTGCACACGATTGAACACCTGTTGGCCGGCTTGCTGCGGGACCGCTTGACGGGCGTGATTGATTGTTCGCCATTCGGTTGCCGAACTGGCTTTCATTTAATTACCTGGGGCGAGCACAGCACGACTGAAGTTGCTAAAGCCTTGAAGTCCTCATTGGAAGAAATTGTCTACCAGACCAAGTGGGAAGACGTCCAAGGAACTACGGAAAAAAGCTGTGGGAACTATCGCGATCACTCACTGTTTTCTGCCAAGGAATGGTGCAAGAAGATTCTGGCACAAGGCATCAGCGACCAGCCATTTGAGCGCCACGTCGTTGATTAGGCTTTTTGCGATATTAACAAAAAACGACAGCATTACATCGAATATGATGTGACGCTGTCGTTTTAATATTGATTAAGCGATGACTGCTTTTATTTGGCAGCCATCATTTTTTTGATCATCTGTGCTTGATATTCCTGTTGTGCCTGTTGGGTGAGCTTTTGCAGCTGAGCTTCCGTCAAATTGGGATTTTGCTGTTTGGCTGCCTGAACTCTAGCTGTAACGTAGGCGGCCGCTTGTGCTTTTAACTGAGCCTGAGCTGCGGGTGATTTCAGTGCCTGGGCCTGCTTGACTGAAATCTTAACAAACGTTTTTGGATATCTAAACGTATTGGTCCGCGAAACTAGATTCCCATCCATTTTGGAACCGGCAAACAGTACTTTATAAAAGTCGTTTTTAAAGCGCCAGCGAGTCTCTTTGACGGTTAAGGTCGCCTGATCTGAATCAGTCCAAACTAGGCGATTGGTCGTAAACTCATTGGCCTGCGTATGCTGGGGCGTTTTTTGCCGGGGCTTGGTCTGGTAGATGTATACGTTGTCTTTACCGGAAGTGCCAACTGGCTGGTAGAGCGCCAACTGCATCTGCGAGCTGGTTGAATAGATCTTTTGCGTCTTGGTCGTTGTGACTTGTTTCATTCCCCAATGCTCATGGAAGTTGGCCGTAATCATTAAAGTCGATCCCACAAAGATCAAGCCGGAGATCATTCCCAACAGCCAACGGGTACGATTGCTAGGTGAGAACATGATTGCAGCAAAGAAGGCAATGGCGCCGAGAAACATGATAATGGTAATCATTATGCATTGCCTCCTTTCTTGGCATTTGAGTCGTATTTGGCGTGAATCTTATTGCCATTCCCCAGTCGCGAAGTGGCCAAAAGACCGATTACGGCAAAGGCGATCGCAATCCAAAAGGCAGCATGATAGCCGTTGAGCGTAGCATCGATCATCTGCGACTTGTACTGCAACGGTGAGGCTTTAAGCAGTGAATGTACCGGTTTTTGCGAATTCGTCACGTTGGTCAAGACTGAGATCAGGATTGCTGAACCCATTGAAGAGGCTACTTGACGAATCGTGTTGTTAACGGCAGTTCCGTGTGAGATCATGCTGAATGGCAAAGCGTTCATACCGGAAGTAGTGACTGGCATCATGACCATTGAGATCCCAAACATGCGCACGGCATAAAGAAAAACAACGTCGAGGATTGGCGTTTCGCGGGTCAAGAATGCAAAGGGCAGCGTGCCGATCGTCAAGATAAACATCCCGGTCATTGCTAAGCGACGGGCACCATAGCGGTCGAAAAGATTTCCGGTAATTGGGCTCATTACCCCCATCATGATGGCTCCAAACAGCAGCGTCAATCCAGAATGGAAAGCCGACATGCCATGGACGATCTGCAGATAAAGCGGCAGGACCAATTCAACGCCGACCATGGCAATCATTACAACGGAGCTGAGCAGCGTGGCCAGGGCAAATTCCGGCGTTTTAAAGACCTTGAAGTTCAAGAATGGATGCTCCAAACGATTCTGGCGCCATATCAAAATAGTAATCAGAATGACGCCGATCAAAATGGTGCCCCAGACGATGGCATCGGTCCAGCCTTTGTCGCCGACTGATGAGAAACCATACAAGACACTGCCGAAACCAACCGTGGAAATAAGCAGTGAAAGCCAGTCCAAAGTAGGATCGGTAGTCTTGATAACGTTTTGCATCAAGAAGAAGCTGGCAAAGATCACGATGGCAACGATTGGAATGATCATGCCAAAGAGCACCCGCCATGAGTAGTTGTCAACTACCCAGCCGGAAAGCGAAGGACCCAGAGCTGGTGCCAACGCGATTACCAGACCGTTGATTCCCATGGCAGCACCACGTTTTTCAGGTGGGAAGATCGTCAGCATGATATTTTGCATCAGCGGCATCGTGATTCCGACCCCAGTTGCCTGAATCAGACGGCCGCATAGCAGAGTGCCGAAATTAGGCGCTGCAAAAGCCGTAATGGTGCCCGCCTCAAAGATCGTCATCGCTGAGATATAGAGCCATTTTGAATTGAATTTATTGCTGAGATATGCCGAAACGGGAATCATAATCCCATTAACCATCATAAAACCGGTTGTCAGCCATTGAACGGTTGCCGTACTGATGTCAAAGGCCTTCATTAAAGTTGGAAAAGCCGTGGCCAGAATCGTCTGGTTTAAAACCGTACAAAAGCTCCCGATCAGCATTACCATTACCAACAGATTACGATGGTATGGCTTGCCATTGATGTCGACTGCTGTATTTGCAGACACGTAAAGCCCTCCTTTGAAGTTACTGATTTTTTAAAAGCGATTATAAATATATGATAATTAAATATCTTTGTCAAATTTCTTGATAAAGATATTTAAAAATATTATATTGATTAGTGTTTTTAGGTTACAATGCAAAATGGTTATAATTGATAGAAAATAGGAAAGGAATCAGAAAATGAGTCCCATTACGGAAGAGTTCCGCAAGATGTTCGTTCATGAAAAACTGCGCATCAGCATGAGCGAGCTTTCGCAAGCAGCCAACGTTTCACCAAGCCAGATCAGATATTGGGAGCGCAAAGGCTATATTGCTTCAGAGCAGGATCAGCAAAATAAAAGCCATAAGTATACGCTGATGACGCTGGTGCAGGTGACCGGTATCAAGTATTTTTTAGATGAGGGCTTTACGCTGCCGGTTGCTGTCAAAAAGCAAAAAGAGCATCAGGTAATGGCCAAGTCGTTCAAGCATTTTATTGGCGACCGGCTGTTGGATTTTGAAAATGATGAAAAGACCGGCGCGACGCTAATTAATTTAGGAAAGCTGGATGATGCGCCAGATAAGGAAGTCGTTGCAATCGTTCAAGGACCCGAACACGTTAAATTAACACTGCGAAACCGTCAATAGGTTGGCAACTGCAGAAGTCGTAAAAAGTGTTAAGCTAGTAATGTACAAATTATTTTTAAAGGGGACGACTTCCATGAGCGAAGATACTTTTGGCTTTAATGAGCTGACCGATGCAGCACAAGACAATGCTTTAGAAACATTTGCCAAGTACTACGTCCGCCAGTACAAGCAGGACAATCTAGAAATTATTGACGCGCTGGCCGGTGACGATGAGGCAGTGGCGATGATCAATCAGATTCTGGAAGAAAACAACTATCTGACCGTTGCCAAACTGGCTGCAATGAGTATTTCGATGGTTAAGTCTTGCTACGTTAAGATCTTAAATGAGCTGTCGGCGCGGTTTGATGCCGATGGTGAACCAGTTAAGACCTGGGCAGAATGGATGCAGTCAGAGCATGCCAAGCTGCCCCAAGAAGATTAAATCAATCATGGCACGGTACTCAGCCGTGCTTTTTATTTTTCCAAAAACGACTTACTACTAATGCCTTCTAGGATGTGTTAGAATAAACTAAGTTTTATTTGAACGGATAAATAATACGAGTTGCTCATTTTCAAATTCAGACGTGACGTCAGCTGTTTGACGGCGCTATTTTTACTTGCATTGATTTCTGGATTGCGAAAATTGACGAAATTTAATAACACAAAGGAAAGAAAGGTATTATGCGCAAATTAAAAATCAAAAATAATGAAGTCGCTTTTTATGCGATGGGTGGCTTGGGCGAGATCGGCAAGAACATGTACTGTGTTCAATTCCAAGATGAGATCATCATCATTGACTGTGGGGTCTTGTTCCCAGAAGACGAGCTGCTGGGGGTCGACTACGTTATTCAAAACTACGACTACCTGGTTGAAAACAAAGATAAGATTAAAGGGATCTTTATTACGCACGGTCACGAAGACCACATTGGCGGACTGCCATTCTTTTTGCAGAAGGTCAATGCACCAATCTATGCCGGTCCGTTTGCCATGTCTTTGATTCGTGGCAAGCTGGAGGAAAAACATCTGTTAAAGAGTGCCGAGCTGCATGAAATCAATGAGTTTGATACAGTGCACTTTAAAAAGCTGTGGGTCTCCTTCTTCCGGACGACGCACTCGATTCCGGATACCTTGGGAGTTGCCGTTCATACTCCACAAGGCACGATCGTTCAAACCGGTGACTTTAAATTTGACTTAACGCCGGTTGGTCATCTGCCGGGACCAAACTTCCAACAAATGGCCAAGCTTGGTGAAGAAGGCGTTTTGCTTTTGACTTCGGATTCAACCAATGCGGAACGACCAGAATTTACCAAATCTGAACGCTGGGTTGATATTCATATTCGCCGGATATTTGAGCGAATTAAGGGCCGCATCATCTTTGCCTCATTTGCCTCCAACGTCTACCGGCTTCGCGAGGCCAGTGATGCTGCCTTGAAGCAGGGCCGCAAGATTGCCGTGTTTGGCCGCAGCATGGAGAATGCAATTACGGCTGGACAAGAGCTGGGCTATCTGCACATTCCAGAAGATGCCCTGATTGATCAAAATGACATCAACAGCTACCCGCCAGAAAAGGTTATGATCATGTGTACCGGTTCGCAGGGTGAGCCAATGGCCGCGCTCAGTCGCATTGCCAATGGCACGCACCGGCAGATTGCCATTCAGCCTGGCGATACGGTTGTCTTTTCTTCCAATCCGATTCCAGGCAACACTACCAGCGTCAATGCTCTGATCAATAAGCTGGAAGAAGACGGTGCTGAGGTAATTCATGGTTATGTCAACAATATTCATACATCCGGTCATGGTGGTCAGGTTGATGAAGAACTGATGCTGCGCTTGATGAAGCCAAAGTTCTTTGCACCGGTCCATGGCGAATATCGGATGCAGAAGATTCATACCAAGTTGGCTGAGCTAACCGGTGTACCAATGGATCACAGCTTCGTTTTGGCTAATGGCGATGTTTTAGCCTTGACCAAGGATACCTGCCGCGTTGCCGACCATATCGAAACGGCCAGTGATGTCTATATTGATGGTCGCGATGCTGGCGACACGGTTGGTAACCCAGAGATCCGCGAACGACGGATGCTTTCTGAAGAAGGGGTAGTTACCGCGATTGCCGTTGTTGACTTAAAAGACTACCAGATCGTGGCTGGGCCTGACATCGTTTCGCGAGGATTCGTCTATATGCATGAATCACAAGAGCTGATCAAGGCGGCTAACCATGAAGTCTTCTGGGCAATTCTGAATACGTTTAAGAACCATCAGCACGTTGATCGGCGGGCAATCAACCGCACCATCGTCAGCCGACTGCAAAAGCTTTTGTTTGAGTGGACGGGGCGGCGGCCAGTTATTATTCCGATGGTTACTATTTTGAATGCCGATGAAGAAGGGCAAGGCAGCGATCTGCAGCGTGACGTTCACCATAACGCACGACGGACTAATTCGCATCCCAAGCACAAGGCCAAAAACGGTGCTGCCAATAATGGAAGCGACAAGTCACGGCCGCGTCCGCGTCGGCGTAGTCGTCCGGCGGCCAAGAAAAACGCGCAGCCAGTCGCAACTGAAAAATAGCAATTAACCAAAGCTCGTCTAAATGGCGGGCTTTTTTGATTATAATAAATTGACTTTTTCGATTCCGGACTTAATCAATTGTCCGCCCTCTGGTATCATGAAAACTGTAATTATTTTTGTTTTTTTCATTATTTAAGGAGGCTTTTTGATGTCAGGGAGAGACTATCTTCACATCTGGTATCAAGCCCAGCTGGTCGGCGCTTTGATTTTCTTGATTGCCGTTGCTTGGTGGAACGTCTTGATTATGGGGCGCGGGATCCGGTTGCTGGTATTCATTTTGGCGCTGGTTGCCTTAGAGGGGCTGATGATCACGATTGTCACGCATGTACCGCGCTGGCTGCAGGTTGTCGACGTGTTCTTACAGACTATGCTACAGCCGATCATGCTGATCATGCTGTGGGGAACCGTCACCAGAGAGATCATCGTGCGGCTGCATCTGCCGGCACGAGGCGTAATTGCCGTAACGCTGCTATACTACCTAATCATGTTTGCACCGTTTGCCAGTGAGATTGGCGGTCAATTGGAAAACGTGATTGCCCGCATCGTCTTTTTGGCTTATCTGTTTATGACAACAGTAATGATGATGCAGTACTTTTTGCCAGATAAGTTTATTCAGCCACAGCTGTTTAAGGAGTTTATTGGGACCGGCTTTTGGGGTGCCATGGCATTTTTTGTTTCGGTAACGGTTTTGATGCGAGCCTGGCATCTGTCATGGCCTGGGCTGGTACCAACGTTTGGCACTGGCTGGAGCTGGTGGGTAATGAGCGTTCTATTGGCTGTTTATGTAATTTATGTGGCATTTGACATTTTCCAAACTGGCTGGCTGCAGTTTGATTTTCACGTTCAATGGAACCGGCGCTTGGTCTTGACGGCTCTGGAAGCAGGAATTGCTGAAGAGACGCTTTGCCGATTTGGGATTTTAGGCGCGCTGCTTTATGCCTGCCGTAATCTGACGCAGCGCGTACCAATTGCGGTGGGCCTGAGTGCGCTCTGTTTTGGTCTGCTGCACCTGCCAAATGCTGCCGTGCAGAAATGGGACGTCACGCTTCTGCAGGCGATTTTTGCGATTGGTCTGGGTCTATATCTGGCCGTCGTCTATCTATACACGGGACAATTATGGCTGACGATGCTGATGCATTTCTTTATCGATGCAGCAATCTTTTGCTTAACGCATCATGAAACGATCGTCGGCAGCACCAGTCTGGCTGATTGGATTGCCCTGACGATTGAGTTTCTCTACTTTGTTGCGGTTACGCTTTGGATGATGTTTGGCAACCGCCGCTTGGTTATGGAGCGGCATGCCGATCGTTTTACTGGCGATCACCAGCATTTCGACTTCTCATTTGACTTTAGAATGTGAAATTTTGGTAAAGGCCCTATATTATCTTAAAAAAAAAGCTTATCATTATAAACAGCGATTTTTGAAAGGATGTTTAACTTAATGATAATTGAATTAATCAAGTCCTTTATCTTTGGGCTTGTAGAAGGGATCACTGAATGGCTGCCAATCAGCAGTACCGGCCATATGATTCTGTTGGACCAGTTCGTTAAATTGGATGTGTCCAAATCGTTTTACAGCATGTTTGAAGTCGTCATCCAATTAGGGGCGATCATGGCCGTCGTTGTAATCTACTGGAAGCGCATCTGGCCGTTCCATCACAGTCAAGCCGTGGGGATTGACGCACCAAAAGGCATCTGGCGCTATGTTGATAAAGACATCATGATCATGTGGCTGAAGATCTTTATCTCGTGTCTGCCGGCTGGGATTATTGGGGTAGCCTTCAATGATACCTTCGAACGGCTTTTCTACAATCCAGTCAGTGTCGCAATCGCCTTAATCGTTTTTGGGGTGGCCTTTATTTGGATTGAAACGGCGCACAAGGGTAAAAAAGCCAAGGTTAATTCAATTGCTGAAATTTCATATAACATGGCAGTTATGATCGGCTTCTTTCAGCTGATTGCTGCTGTTTTCCCTGGGACCAGCCGTTCTGGGGCAACGATTGTCGGTGCGCTGCTTTTGGGAGTATCACGGACGGTAGCGGCCGAATATACCTTCTTCTTGGCCATTCCAGTCATGTTTGGGGCAGCATTGTTTAAGCTGCTTAAATTCGGTCTGGCGTTTACCTTAATGGAATTTTGGATTATGATGGTCGGCTTGATTACGGCATTTGTCTCATCGATTATCGTTATTAAATTCTTGATGCGCTACATCAAGAAGCACGACTTTAAGGTGTTCGGCTGGTACCGGATCGCCCTTGGTCTGCTTGTGCTGCTGTACTTTTTGGTCTTGAAGTAGTCAAAGCAGATGGAAAATCAGACAGTCGTGGCCTGAACTTCTATTTTTCTTAAAATAAAATGGTGCTTACTCAAGTTTTAGCGGCTTGAGCAGGCACCATTATTTGTTTTCGGCAATTTTATAGCTGGCTGATCAGTAGGAAAAAACAAAATTTCCCAGGAAATATGCTACATTTCTTCACCCATTTTGCGATAGGAATCCATCCCGCCCAGCCAGAGCTCATTTAATGGCACATGGCGTTCTTCGGCAAAGGCGCGCATTAGGGTCATGTGATCCATCAGCTGATATTGTTTGTTGGGATTTTTGGGATCAACGACTTTTAATTGTGCCATCATGCCGCCGTCTTCATGCTCAAGAATGTGGCAGTGATACATAAAGACGCCGGGCACGTCAAACCAGACTTTGAGTAGGACATGTTCGCCTGGATTGATGGCAATCGTATCTTTAAGCCCCAGCTCGTTTGGATTTGGCGCATGCCCATCCCGAGCTACCGTGACAAAGCCGGTTCCGTGCATGTGATATGGATGAATCATACCAGGTGCGTGATTGGTGTTTTCAATATCCCAAAGCTGAACCTTATGCATTGGCATCTGATAGTCGATGCGATCCATCTTAAACTTCTTGCCGTTCATTGCAACTGCTTCGTCCATTCCATCCAAGGTTACGTAATGAATCGGCATTTCAGGCGATACAGCCGGATTAGGCGTTTCAAACAAGACATCAGGCAGTATAGCGTGATCTGGTTTGAATTCGTGAATCTTAAAGCGCAGCAATGGCGTATCATCAGAATAGAGCACAACCTCATCACCAGGGCGATAACTGCCAAAGTCGACGATGATTTCGGCACGTTCGGCGCACGTCAGCATCAGTTTGGTCATTTTCAACGGCTTAGGGAGCAGTGAAAGGTCGCCGGCAATTTGGGTAAATGGCAGATCATCGCTAAAATGCAGCCGCCATTCGCGTCGGTTGGCACCGTTTAAGAAACGCAGCCTTACTTTTTGCGTGGTAACGTCGAAGTAGGGGTTGATCGTCCCATTGATCATTGGCGTGGGGCCTAAAATACCATCTGGATCGTAGTCTTGGCGATAGTCCCATTGGTTGTCCTCGTGAAAACGGCGATCCTGCAGAATAACCGGAATGTCATCGACGCCATAGTTATGCGGCAAAGGCAGCTGAGCTTCGTGCTGGTCTTGAACGATGGCGCCACCAGCTAGTCCATGCCAGACTTGTTCGGCAGTGGCCGGACATGGATGAGCGTGCAGCCAGACAAAGGCAGCTGGTTGATGAATCGTAAATTCAACGTCGCGCGTCTGTCCAGGATAGACAGGAGCATGACAGCCGCCATCCTCGATCGGTCCCGGAATTGCCAGGCCATGCCAGTGAAAAGTCGTTACTTCGGGCAGGTCGTTGATATAGTGAATGTGCACGGTTTGTCCATCTTTAAAGATGACGGTTTTGCCAAGCAGCGGTCCGTTATATCCCCAGGTTGCGGTCTTTTTGCCTGGCAGGAGCTGAACGGCGCCGGTTTGCGCGGTGATCGTATAGTAAACATCAGTAGCAGTTTCTTGATCGGGTTTTAAAATTTCTGGAATCCGCAGAGGCTGTTCTGGTGCGTCTGCCACCTGCAGCGGAATGTATGCACGATCATGGTAGTCAAAGGCGGCTTCATCATAACAATAGTCTTGAATCGTTTCTTGGTCGTTCATGTCAATAACCTCCCTTAAATGAATACATTTACAAAACTATTATAACGCTAATAATCATTAATTGAACTAAATAGCCTGCAAACATTTTATGATTCATTAAATAATATTTAGGCTTGTCTAAAAAATTGAGTTTACAAAGTCGGTAAATGTAGTAACATAGACATAGATAAGTTAAATGAACATCAGTCAGTACCGGCGAGTGGCGTCGGTTTGCTATCTAAGAGAGGAGTCGTTAGTTTGTTCGACATTAAGCCAAAGAAATTTAAAAAGATTCTCGTCGGCGTTGATGATGCGCCTGACGCTCGGGCTGCCTTTTCCTACGCTGTTGATAAGGCCAAGCGCGATGGGTCTGAGATTGGAATCGTTTCGATCTTGGAGACTAACCGAGTCAACATTTATCAAGTACTGGACAAAGACTACGTTCACAGTACGGAAGATGATTTACGCAAACGCTTGAACGACTACGTGCAGGCTGCGATTGATTATGGCGTGGATCCTAAAAAAATCACGGCGATCGTTGACCAAGGCGATCGTCCCGCTGAACGAATCTGCAATCATGTGATTCCTGAATTTAAGCCAGATCTGCTGATTATTGGTTCAATCGGCAAAAACGGCAATCGCAATACGGTTGGTTCACAGGCTTCATACATGGTCAAGCATTCGGGAACTTCGGTTTTCGTGATTCGCACGGATGAGGTTACTCACTACGAATAGTCAGCTGATCAAAAATATTTTGGCAATCAAAAAGGCAAGCCGAATGCTGGTGGCGGCATCGGGCTTGCCTTTTAGTTTTAGCTGATAAAATAAAAAGCTTGTCGGTTCTCAGTTCTATGTTATAATGATTCTAAACTAGGAGAAGAAAAGAGGACTGGCTTATGAAAAAGAAAATGTCGCTGGCACAAAAGATCAATGTGCTGCGAGCCAGTGTGATGGGGGCCAATGATGGCATCATCTCGGTTGCTGGGATCGTAATTGGGGTGGCGGCTGCGACCAGCAATCCGCATGCAATTTTGATTTCAGGACTTTCTGGCAGTCTGGCGGGGACGATTTCGATGTGTATGGGTGAGTACGTTTCCGTTTCTACTGAAAAAGACTCGCAGAAGATGGCATTGATTGAAGAAAAGGAACGATTGTCAGAAGACTATGATCGTGAATTCAACTATGTCAAAAATAAGTTCTTAGCGCAAGATATTGATCCAAAATTAGCTCACCAAGCCACTAAAGAGCTGATGGATGAGGATCCGCTGGTTACGACCGTTCAAGAACGCTATGGCTTCAATCCCAAGGAGTTTACCAGTCCTTATGCGGCAGCAATTGCTTCATTGATCGCGTTTCCTCTGGGCTCGATTTTGCCGATGGTTGCTGTGATGAGCTTTCCGCATGAGATCGCGATTGCCGCTACGATTATTGCCGTTTTGATTGCCTTGATCATTACTGGCTATCTGGCGGCCGTTTTGGGCAAGGCAAACCGGTGGAAGTCAGTGATTCGCAATGTAGCATCCGGTTTTTTGACGATGCTGGTAACGTACTTGATCGGTCAGCTTTTTGCACGTTGAAAGGGGTAAGCGAAAATGGATCAAAATAAAAAGCCCAAGCAGACGATGCAAGAAAAGCTCAATACGCTGCGTGCGGGTGTCTTAGGAGCCAATGATGGAATCTTGACGGTCGTTGGCGTGCTGGTTTCGGTAGCAGCGGCAACAACGGATCAATTTACGATTTTTATCGCTGGTCTGTCGGATCTGCTGGCCTGCGCTTTTTCAATGGCATCTGGCGAGTATGCATCAGTCTCTACGCAAAAGGATACGGAAAAATCAGCTGTTACTCATGAGGAATATCTGCTCAAGCATGACTTTGAAAGCGAGGTTGTCGCAGTTCGCGATCACTACATGGAAAAAGGGGTCAGCGAGGCAACCGCAACGGCAATTGCCAAGGATCTACTGAACAAAAAGCCGCTGCAGACGGTGGTACGCGTTAAATACGATATTGAGCTGGGACATTATCTCAACCCATGGAATGCGGCCTTCTCATCCCTGGCAGCGGCGGCGGCAGGAGGATTGCTGCCGCTTTTGGCAATGGTCTTGGCACCGTTGGCCTGGCGCTGGGAAGCCGTAATTCTGGCAGTCATCCTTACCAGTGCGCTGACCGGATATATCAGTTCCAAATTGGGCAATGGCTTGGTTAAGGTAGCGATCGTCCGTAATATTATCGTTGGTATTATTACCGTTATTATTCACTACTGTGTTGGTAAGATGTTCTGATAGATCAATTTATACTAATCCGAGATGTTTATCATTTCGGATTTTTTTGTGTCAAAAAAATCCTCGTCTCGGGTTTTGAAACGAGGATTTGAGACTATTGAGCGATTTGAACGTTTTTTCTTAATTGAACCATGTCTTCAAAGCGATTGGTAAAAATACCGGCAACGTTTTTTTCAAACAGCTGCTGGGCCTCTTGATCGTCATTAACGGTCCAGACGCGCTGTGTAGCGGTGGTTGCTTGGTAATGATGCGGGTGAATGCCATGCAGGCGCTCTTTTTTTACGAATTCCTGGGCTTTGGGCACGTCATTTTCAGTCAGCCAGTTATAGTCCTGCGTTGCGTCAAGCTGCATGCAGTTTTTTAACGTCTGCAGATTAAATGATGAGTAGATAACCGGATGCAGCAATTGGTGTTGGTTGACCATTGGCATAACGATTTTTTCAATGTCTTGGTAGGCAATGTTGTCGGTCTTGAATTCCAGGTTGATCCAGACGTCTTTGTTTTCAAATACGTCCAGCAGCTCATCCAGGGTTGGAATGGATTCACCATTGCTCAGCTTGAACTGACGCAGCTCAGCCAGCGTGTAGTCAACGATGCGACCAGTGCCATCTGTCGTGCGGTCGATAGTTTCATCGTGCATGATAACCGGAATGTGATCCGAAGTCAGATGAACGTCAAATTCAACGCCATCGATCTGGTGGGCAACCACATAACGAAAACCAGCTAATGAATTCTCCGGAAACTTGGCAGGGTAGCCGCGGTGCCCAAAAATCTTGGTTTGGATGGCTTGATTTGATTGAGTATTCATTTTTTACCTCTTAAAGATTGTCATTGCTTATTTCTCGAACCGAATTATAGACGCTTGGTATGATAAAGCAATAGCAATTTGGTAAAAATCGTGTAAATTATTGATCGGACCGCTCAAACTCAGCAGTCGAGCGTCATGATGAGCTCATCAGCACAGCTTGTCATGATCAACTGGTGGATTAAAAAGCTCTTCGTCACGTCCACGCTGGCATTCGGCCTGCAAAGTGACGTGTTTAATGTCATATTTGTCGCTTAGGATTTTTTCAACCTGCAGATAGATTTTTTCGACTTCGCTCAGCATCATATCATGGCAGTTGAGGTGTGCTGAAAAGACGATGCGGTGCTCGTCAATCGTCCAGGCATGAACATGGTGGACGCCTACGACTCCTGGTACCTGCATCAGATCATGCTTGATGGCTTCATAGTCCAGATCAGGCGATGACTGCATCAGAATGCTTAAGGTCTGCTTGATGATTGGCAAGGATTCCTTGGCGATGTAGAGTGCAACCAGGATCGTCAGGGTTGGGTCAAGCCAGGTGATGTTGAAAAACATTAAGATCACACCGCCAAAAATTACGGCAATTGAAGACAGTGCATCGCTTAAGACGTGCAGGTAGGTAGCCTTGACGTTTAGACTGTCATGGCTGCCGCTGTGTAAAAGCTGCGCAGAAACCAGGTTGGCAATCAGCCCGATAATCGCTACGATCAGCATGATCCGACCGTTGATGTGTTCGGGATGGCTGAATCGCTTAATGGCTTCAACGATCAGTGCGATTGAAACAACAATCAAAAAGATACTGTTAGCCATTGCTGAAAGAATCTCAGCTCGCCGGTAGCCATAAGTACGTCGCCGATTTTCCGGCCGCCCCGAAATGACTTGGGCAAAGTAGCCTAAAACAATCGAAATCGAGTCCCCTAAATTGTGAAAGGCATCGGAAAGCAGTGCCAGACTGCCGGATACCAATCCCCCAATAATCTCGACAACGGTAATCAAAACATTAAGTAGCGTCACGATTAAGAAACGCTGTTTGGAAACGTTGGGCCGTTCCATAAAATCACTCCCCGCCTTAAAATAAATAAGCTAAAAATAGATTTAGGTATTCCAAATTACATTTTTATGATATGTTATAATCTGATTAGTTTCAATATGGAAAAATACATGGTTAAAAGCTCGACGACACTTACTGCCGCTGATATTTTAGGAGGAAGTTGTACAAAACATGACCCCAATGAAAGAAGACTATTTAAAGATAATTTTTGAGCTGGGCGGTGGCTATAAAAAGGTTTCTAATAAAGAAATTTCACTGGGATTGGGCATCGCAGCCGGTTCGGTAACAGAAATGATCACCAAGCTGACGGAGGAAGGCTTGGTATCTCATGAGCCATATGATGGGATCGCTCTGACACCAGAGGGAATCAAGCATGCTGCTGAATTAGTCAGAAAGCATCGTCTGTGGGAGACTTTTTTAGTTAATGATCTGCACTACAGCATGACTGATGTTCATCCAGAAGCTGAGATCTTGGAACATAATACCAGCGATCGTTTGGCAACTGCTCTGGATGCCTTTTTGAATCATCCCAAGTACTGTCCTCATGGTGGCGTTATTCCAGCTGCTAATGGCAAGTTTGACAGCGTCAGTCATCGTCTGCTGGCCGATGCAGAAGATGGTGAAACGGTCGTCATTGAACGCTTCTTGGACAATCATGAGCTGCTGACCTATTTAAATGAGGTTGGTCTTCAGCTGCATGCCAAGGTTAAGGTAATCAAACACGAACCATTTGAGGGACCGATCTTGGTTGAATGTCTGGATAATGATCAGCAGCTCAGCATTTCCTATAAGGCTTCGCATAATATTTTCGTTAATCAAGAGCCTTTGCAGGACTAGACAATTAAATCTTAAGGCTCGGGTTTAATGCATGATGCATTGAACCCTTTTGTTGTTTTAGCTGCTTCCTGGATAAATTCACCAATAATAAGGATGGATGATTGAAAGTGGAAAGCAAGGATAAAAAGAATCTTGCCATTACCGCGTGTCTACTAGCGGGGCGCTTACTGATCGAAAACGGCTCAAACATGGAACGCGTCAATGATACGATGCGACGAATGGCACTGAGCGCGCAGCTGCAAAACTTTGAGGCATTTACAACGATGACGGCGATCGTTGCCAGCGCCGAACACCTGCCAAACGCTCAGGTAATTGATATTCATCAGCGAAAATTGAATCTTAACAAGGTTGCAGCCGTCAACAGTCTTTCGCGGCAGTTTGCTGCTCATGAAATCGATGTTGAGACACTGTATGCAAAACTGCAAAAAGTTGACCAGCAGCCGCAGCAGACCTCAGATTTTGTTCAGTGCGTGGCAGCCGGCGTGCTTAGCTGGGCATTGACGATCGTTTATACTGGCAATGTCCATGATTCATTGTTTGCAGCCGTGATTGCCCTGGTGAGCTATCAGGTCTATTTGACTTTAGGAAAGCATTCCAAAGCGCGTTTTGTTAATGAGTTTTGTGCTTCCTTAGTGATTGCGCTTTTGACCGTGGGATTTGTTAGGCTGCATTGGGCCAACGACGTTAATGACATTATCATTGGCTGTGTGATGCCGTTGGTTCCAGGGGTTCCTTTGACCAATGCGGCTCGTGATCTGATGTCTGGTGATCTGATCAGTGGCACGTCACGCGCGGTTGAAGCCACGCTGACGGCAATTGCCATTGGCTGCGCAATCGTTTTTGTTTTGCGATACGTTTGAGCGAGGTAGAGCATGGAAAACTTTTGGGTTAGATTAATCTTTGAATTTGTGCTGGCTGACCTTTCGACAATTTGTTTTGGAATTTTACTGAACATACCGCGCCGGGCCTATCATTGTGCAGGTGCAATCGGTGGTACCAGCTGGGCGTTTTACTGGGCAGTCTATTATCAGCTGCATCTGGGGCTGGCTTTAAGCAATCTGCTGGCTGCCATTATGATTGGCGTCTTGAGTATGGCGGCCGCCCGCTGGCAAAAAATGCCGATGATCATCTTTAACGTTCCCGCGCTGGTGCCGCTGGTTCCTGGTGGACAAGCCTATAAGATGGTGCGCAGTTTTGTTTTGGGCAGCAACGGTGCGGCATTGGTATATCTTTATCAGATTTTGGTAATTGCTGGTGCGATTACGCTGGGCTTTGGTCTGGGTGATCTGATTAATCGACTGTTATTCTCTGAACACCACTTAAGAAACCGGTAGGGTGTGATATAATTAAATTTATTGTGGCTGATGTCATGACAAGATCCAACAAAGGAGCAATTTTAACATGCTGATAGGACAAGATCCGAATCGTTGGAAGCGGTTCATGGTAAGCTTTGTATTGTTTTTGATTGTCGCTGGTATGGTAATGAGCAACTCAATGATCCTGCAGGTTTTGGATTCGGTTTTCCAGGCGCTGCTGGCACCAAATCCTAACCATACGCCCAATGCAACCTATCATATAATGGTAGTCGTTTCGTTTTTGGGCAGCCCTAAGATGGCCCTTGTCTGGATGCTGATCATCACCTTTTTTCTCTGGGGCTTCAAATATAAGGTACCGGCACTCTGGGCTTGGCTAACGCTGATTGTCGGTGACCTTTTAGATGAGATCGTCAAGTACCTGGCTAAGCGGGATCGGCCCCTGCAGCATCCGACTGGCGACCATGGCTACAGTTTTCCCAGTGGACATGTGATGGGGACGTTTCTGGTGGCTGCCGTGCTGTTTTTGATCGTGGTGCCATTGATTAAAAATGCTGCAGTGCGGGTGATTTGCCAGCTGCTGTTGATCATGGCCGTTTTCTTGGTAGCCGTTTCGCGCATCTATCTTTATGCTCACTATCCGTTTGATACGGTCGGAGCGATGCTGCTGGCCTATGCCTGGCTGCAGATTTCCGAGACGCTTTACCTAACGTTTGCCAATGATATAAAAAGACGTTGGCGCAAGACCGCTAATTCGAAACTTTGAATCAAAATACCCAGTGTCTCTTTTAAAATCGACACCGGGTATTTTATATTTCCTGGGTAATTTTATTTAAATAGATCGTCAAGCCACTCACATGCCAGTTCAACCCAGTGGGCAACGTGGGGCTGATCAACATCATCATGATGGGCAACCAAGGCATTGGCAATGTCCATTCCATGCGGGCCATGCGCAAAAACGTGCAATTCTTGGGGAATCTGATGGGCCAGCAAAGCTTGGCTGTAGCTAAGCGTATTTTGCACTGGTACGACCTGATCGGTAAAAGTCGTCCACATAAAGGTTGGCGCGTTTAAGTCGTTGACATGTGTCGCGGCATTATAACGAGCTGGATCATCGGCCCACTTGGCACGCGTTGTGGCGTCTTTAGGAAAGCCAAGGTTAAGGTCGATGACGGGATAGCCTAGGATAACCGCATTGGGGCGGAGCTGATCGCTGGCAGCGCCACTGAGTCTGCCGAGCCATTTTGCATGCCAGTAGTCATTGTACAGCGCGGTAACCTGACCGCCAGCTGAAAAGCCCATGATCGTCAGCTGATCGGTTTTTAAATGCCAGGCTGCGGTTTGTTTTCTAAGCAGCGCGACGGCTAATGCCAGATCGATCAGTGGATTTGGATAAACCGGCTGATGCTCGCTGGTGAAGGTATAGCGCAGCACGAAAACCTGAAAGCCACGAGCTGAAAAACTGAGCGCGGTCTTTTCGGTTTGTTCGACTGGAATATGAGTCATTGAGCCACCAGGGACAAAAATCAGCGGACGGAACTGCTGCACCGGCGACTTGGGAACAGGTGTCTGCAGATAGCCAGTCAGCACAGCTTTGGTTTGATAGCTTGCGGTACTTAAATTTTTTTGAATGATTTCCATTAAAAACACTCCTGAAAAAAGATCCTGGTAGGTGAAATTATAATGCACAAACAATTGCTTTGGCCAATTAAGACTGCCCGTCTCGTAATTAAAATGGGCTGTCAGGATGATCTTCAAGCTGTCTTGAATCTATTAGGCGATGGTGAACTGGTTAGATTAAGCGGACTGCAGCTGCCAGATGATCAAATGATGCGCGGCTGGGCGGTCAATAACTGGCTTGGGCAGCAGCAGCTTTTGTTAATCACTGATCCGGCTGGGCAACTGGTCGGGTTGGTCAGCTTATTCCCAATATATGCAAGTGATGGAAACTATCAGGCCCACGCTATGGAGCTGGGATATTTACTGAGACGCGATCGTTGGGGAAGAGGAATTATGAGTGAGGCGCTCGTAGCTTTTTTGCAAGCGTTGGCAAAAAATAGTGATATTAAGCGGCTGCAGGCGTATGTGGCCATCGATAACCTGCGTTCGAGATCTTTATTGAAAAAGTTTAAATTTGATCAGATCGGTAATGAAAACGGTTATTTGAAAATGGTTAAAGCTTTATAATTACATGCATAAACTTGTTTAAATATTTATTTTATTGTATAATATTTTTCGTTGTCGCAGATAAGCCAATTTGGGCAGATAGTCCAATTGATATGGCTTTTTTGCTGAAATTGCGCTAAAATGTTTAATCATATTAAGTATGCACACCTTATACTTTATCCATGAGAAATGTATAACTGGCGCTCGAAATTGTCATAGAGGAGGAATCCATTTACGATGAGTGGAGAGGCAAAGAATGGTGGTACGGAAGGTCAGACAATAACTGGCAATTCCGGCCATATGAAACGGACGCTGCAGACGCGGCACCTGTCGATGATTGCTTTGGGCGGTTCAATTGGTACCGGGATGATGATTGCCAGTGGTTCGGCAATTTCAACGGCTGGGCCTGGTGGGGCTTTGGTCGCCTACAGCATGATGGGAATCATGGTTTACTTTTTGATGACCAGCCTGGGTGAGATGGCAACCTATATTCCATTGACGGGATCGTTTGCTACCTACTGTACTAAGTTTGTTGACCCAGCATTGGGTTTTGCCATGGGTTGGAACTACTGGCTGAACTGGGTGATTACGATTGCCGTTGACGCGGTTACCTCTGGAGTTATCATTCAATTCTGGTGGCCCCAGTTTCCTGAATGGATTTTTAGCGGCTTTGTTTTGCTGGTAATCTTTTTGATCAATTACCTGTCAGTGCGCTCATATGGTGAGACTGAATACTGGCTGTCAATTATTAAAGTCGTGACGATCATTGTCTTCTTGATCGTTGGTTTTATGATTATTTTTGGGATTATGGGTGGTCAAGGACCAATCGGCTTAAAAAACTTCCATTACAAAAAAGCACCGTTTGTTGGCGGCTTTCCCAGCATCCTGACCGTTTTCTTGGTAGCCGGGATGTCATTTCAGGGTACTGAACTGGTCGGCATTACGGCTGGTGAATCCGCCACGCCGGAAAAATCCGTTCCAAAGGCCATTCATTCAACCTTCTGGCGGATCTTGCTGTTCTACATTCTTTCAATCTTTGTCATGGCCTGCATTTTGCCATATACCGACAAAAACCTTTTGAGCAGCAACGTTCAAGACGTGGCGATGTCGCCATTTACGATTGTCTTTAAGCGAGCCGGCCTGGCAGCGGCAGCCAGTGTGATGAACGCGGTAATCTTGACGGCCGTGATTTCTTCAGCCAACTCAGGACTTTATGCCTCAACGCGGATGCTGTTCTCGCAAGCACGAGAAGGCTATGCATGGCGAGGGTTTGGCTACGTTAATAAGCGGGGGATTCCAATCTACGCGCTGCTGGGGACGATGGCCGTCTCGCTGGCGATCTACCTGCTGCATTTTGTCAGTGCCAACGCCTACAACTACCTGATTGATGCATCCGGGTTGTCTGGCTTTATCGCCTGGCTAGGGATTGCAATGGCTCACTACCGGTTCCGGCGGGCCTTTGTTGCACAGGGACATCAGCTGAGCGAGCTGAAGTATCATGCGACCATGTTCCCATTTGGTCCAATTTTTGCTTTTGTCTTCTGTATGATTGTGATTGTTGGTCAAAACATTCCAGCATTCATTCACTTAGATTGGGACAACATCTTGATTACCTACATGGCAGTGCCGATCTTCTTGATCCTGTTCTGCTACTACAAGTTCCGCTATAAGACGCACCTGCTTTCGCTGCAGGAAGCCGATTTATTGCGCAGCTCGCGTGGTGAGAAGTACATTACTGCTGATGGTAAAGAAATCAAGTAGAAAATTAAAACTTGCTTAAAATCAAAAGTGAGTTATAATTAAATAATGTGTAAAAGAGAAGAGGTGCGAGTCTCATCAGTAGACCAGGCTGGATGCTTCAGAATCAATGCCTGGCTGAAAGGGATGCTCGCCGAAACGCGTATCGACTGAAGGCCTTACGCGTTGGGCCGTAGTTAAATAAATTACGGACTGTCGCAGAAGCTTCTGCGGGGCGCTTCCATGATTGATTCAACAATTACGAAGTTAAGTTGAGTCGACAAGCAGGGAAGTCCTGGCTTGCCGGCTCTTTTTGTTTGCCTTTCTCGCCAATAAATTTGAGGAGGATTTTTTCATGAGCGAAAACAGTCATGAAGGCAGTGAGGGTCATATTCAACGGACATTGAAAACGCGCCACCTGTCAATGATTGCTCTTGGCGGTACGATTGGGACGGGACTTTTTATTGCCAGCGGTTCGGCAATCTCAACGGCCGGCCCGGGTGGTGCTTTAGCAGCTTATGCCATCATGGGGATCATGGTTTATTTCTTGATGACCAGTCTGGGTGAGATGGCCACCTATATTCCAGTCTCGGGTTCTTTTGCCACCTATTCAACAAAGTTTGTTGATCCGGCATTAGGTTTTGCCATGGGTTGGAATTATTGGTTTAACTGGGCCATTACGATTCCAGTTGACGTAACGACGGCGGGGCTGGTTTTCCAATATTGGCTGCCGCATTTTCCAAGCTGGCTGTTTAGTACGTTTGTCTTGCTTGCGATTTTTCTGATCAATTATCTTTCAGTTCGTTCATATGGTGAAACGGAATACTGGCTATCTTTGATCAAGGTCGTAACGGTCGTCATCTTTTTGATTGTTGGGGTCTGCATCATCTTTGGAATCATGGGTGGTCAAGGACCGGTTGGCATGAAGAATTTCCACTACAAGGACGCACCGTTCGTTCATGGCTGGTCAGGGATCTTAAGTGTGTTCCTGGTTGCTGGGTTCTCATTTCAAGGAACCGAATTGATTGGAATTACGGCTGGTGAAGCTGCTACGCCGGAAGAATCGGTTTCCAAGGCTATTCATTCAACTTTTTGGCGGATTTTGCTGTTCTACATTTTTGCAATCTTTGTCATTGCCTGCGTTCTGCCATATACCAACAAAAACTTGTTGAATTCAAACGTGCAGAACATTACGATGAGTCCATTTACGATTGTCTTTAAGCGGGCAGGGATGGCAGCAGCGGCCAGTGTCATGAACGCGGTTATCTTAACGGCCGTGATTTCGGCAGCCAACTCTGGCCTGTACGCCTCGACGCGGATGCTGTTCTCACAGGCGCGGGAAGGCTATGCCTGGAAGATTTTTGGCTATGTCAACAAACGTGGGATTCCAATCTATGCATTGTTGGGCACCATGGTTGTCTCGTGTCTGGCTTATTTGACACAGTTTATCGGTCCCGAAGCATATAATTACCTGATTGGGGCATCTGGTCTGTGCGGTTTTATTGCTTGGCTGGGAATTGCCGTTTCGCATCTGCGCTTCCGGCGGGCATTTATTGCGCAGGGACATCAGGTTGGTGAATTAAAGTATCATGCTACGCTGTTTCCGTTTGGTCCAATCTTTGCCTTGATCTTGTGTGTCGTCGTAATGTGTGGTCAAAACATTGATGCCTTTATCAAGATGGATTGGTCAAATATCGCCATCACCTACATGGCCGTACCATTGTTCTTGATTTTATTCATCTACTATAAGGTTCGTTACAAGACGCACTTGATTCCGCTCAAAGACGTTGATCTGTCACGGAGCAACAATAGTGAGTCATTCATTTCTGAATCGGAAAAAGAAGCTGAATAATCATCGAATCCTCGCCAGTTTTGGCGGGGATTTTATTGTGGGTGCTGTTGATGATGATGCAGACTGTAAAAATGCGATCAGCCAAAAGCCATTTAGTGCTGAGCAGCAAAATATTAAAAAAAAGACGGCTCGTTGATTAGTTGAGACTTTATGATGTTGACTGATAAATGAAAAACATTTTACTCACGGTGGTGGATCAAAGATGATACAATATAGCTCGTGTCTTTTTAGAAAATGGAAAAAGGGGAAAAGCAATGATTGTACTAGCAGGAACTATTGGTGCGGGAAAAACCAGTTTAACGCGGATGCTGGCTGATCATTTGGGCAGTCAGGCTTTCTATGAATCGGTTGATGACAATGAAATCCTGCCGCTGTTTTATCAAGATCCTAAGAAATATGGCTTTTTGCTGCAGATCTACTTTTTAAACAAGCGCTTGGCCGAGATCAAGAATTCATTTGATAATGATCTGAACGTTTTAGACCGCTCAATTTTTGAAGATGCCCTGCTTTTTCGGCTGAATGCCGATTTGGGGCGAGCTACACAGACTGAAGCTGACATCTATTCCTCGCTTTTGGGCAATATGATGGAAGAATTGCCTCAGCAGGTACATACCAAAGCACCAAGCCTTTTGATCAGCATTCAGGTCTCATTTGAAACGATGCTGAAGCGAATCAAGAAACGTGGTCGTTCGTTTGAACAGATTGAAAATGATCCGAGTCTTTATGAATACTATCGCGAATTGAATCAGCGCTATGTTGACTGGTATGCCAGCTATGATGAAAGTCCTAAAATGTTGATCGATGGGGATAAATATGATTTTGTCGAAGATCCGCATGCAGCTGATCAGGTTTTACAGTTGGTTGATGATAAGCTGACGGAATTGAATCTAAAGTAGCAGGAGCCTTGACAGAATCTACTCAGATATGTATAATTAAACCATTGATTTTCATATCTGATATGGAGGATTAGCTCAGTTGGGAGAGCATCTGCCTTACAAGCAGAGGGTCACAGGTTCGAGCCCTGTATCCTCCATTTTTTATGCTTTACTTGCGGATGTGGCGGAATTGGCAGACGCGCAAGATTTAGGTTCTTGTATCTTATGATGTAAGGGTTCGAGTCCCTTCATCCGCATTATTATCAAAACGGCTGTCCCGAAGCAAGGTACAGTCGTTTTTTGATTTGTTTTGCATCTAATCGCTGATATAGTTATTCTTAGAAGTTTTAATCGGGAAAGGAAGCCATAAAAATGATCACGTTTGGTCGTTATCGCCTTTCATTCTCAAAAGCCTTGACGTTTGGGTTCTTGATCGTGATTGCGATCGGTACGCTGCTTTTGATGTTGCCGATTGCCGTCAAGCCTGGCGAGGACCCATCATTTATGACGGCATTTTTTACCGCGACCAGTGCAACCTGCGTGACTGGATTGACGCTGGTTGATACGGCGACTCACTGGTCTTTGTTTGGTCAACTGGTAATTACAGCTTTGATTGAGATTGGTGGACTGGGTTTTATGACGTTTGCGATCATGATGTTTTTGTTCGCACGTCAAAAGATCAGGCTTTCAGCACGTCTGTTGGCTCAAGAATCACTGAACCTGCAGTCGCCAGCACAGATTACGATTGTCAATCTAATCGTTGGTCTGTCACTGATCATTCAAGCTTTAGGCGCTTTGCTGCTGTGGCCTGATTTTGGCCGCCGGTTTGGTTTGATCAAGGGGCTATGGTACAGTATCTTTCACTCGATCTCAGCTTTTTGTAATGCCGGTTTTGATCTGTTTGGCAACAGTCTGGCGTCATTTGCCGATGATACTTATGTCTTGTTTATCATGGCGGTTTTGATTATTGCTGGCTCATTTGGTTTTTTGGTTTGGCGTGATCTATTGCTTTATCGAAAAAAGCATCGGTTGTCGCTGCATACCTCACTGGCACTGTCGACTGGCGCCATTATCCTGCTGTTATCATTGATGAGCTATCTTTTGACTGAAAATAATCTAGCTGCTCAGTTTCCACATATGTCAGTTGAGCATCGTTTCATCAATACTGTTTTTATGGCTATTACGCCACGGACAGCCGGTCTGACGACTTTTTCCTATCAAAATCTTTCACCGGCCGGCATCGCGGTAACGGTAATCTTGATGTTTATTGGGGGGACGCCAGGATCAACGGCTGGTGGGATCAAAACGACTACGGTTGGGCTGTTGACGCTGCAGAGTATTGCCACTTTAAAAGGTCAGCGCGATACGGTTTTTGGCAGACGCCGCTTTAAAGAAGAAAACATTTTTCGGGCTCTGACGCTGGTTTTTGTTGCCTTTGCAATTCTTGCCGCGGCCATCTTATTGTTGTGTTTGACACAGCATTTGCCGGCCAATTTTACTTTGGAAGATATTATTTTTGAAGTTATGGCTGCTTTTGGGACGACGGGTATCAGCATGGGGGTCACGTCACATTTGAATTTATTTGGCAAACTGATCATTATGGCATTGATGTTTATCGGTCGAGTTGGCATCTATACCGTAATGTTTACGATTTTAAATGCTCATCCAAAGCAAAAGAACTATCGCTATCCGGAAGAAGGGGTTTTGATTGGCTAATAAAAACAACTATGCAGTAATTGGCATCGGCCAGTTCGGCAGTTCGGTCTGTGAAACTTTGGCCGAGGCGCATCAAGACATTTTGGCCATTGATAAGAATGAAGATGTCGTCAATGAATATGCCAATATGGTAACGCGAGCAGTCATTGCCGATGCTCAAGATGAAGAAGCGATGCGCGAGCTGGATCTAGGGAGTTTTGACAATGTCTATATTTCGGTGGGGAATATTCAGGCCAGTATTATGGCAACTTTAATCGTTAAAGAGTTGGGCGCTAAAAACATTATCTGTAAGGCAGAAAATGAAAATCATGCCCGGGTGCTGGAAAAAATCGGGGCTGACTATGTCGTGCGTCCAGAACGTGACATGGCTAGACGAATGGTGTTTCATCAGCTGCATTTAAATATTGCCAACTATTTGATCTTGAATCATGAGCTGACGCTGGCCGAAATCGAGGTTAAGAGTCCAGATTTTTGTGAGCATACGCTAAAAGAGCTTAATCTGCGCGATACGTATCAAGTCAATGTGATTGCCATTGTCAGCGGAGAGCAGGTTAACAAGCTGCCACAAGCCGACGACATACTTCATCATGGTGATCATATCTCGGTTGTTGGAGATGTCGGATCGATTCAAAAGCTCAGTTCGGTAATCGCTAATGAATAAATAATCTAATCATAAAAACAGCGCTGTGCAGACTTTAGTGTCCAGCACAACGCTGTTTTAAATTGGGTCAGTCATCAATATCAGACGTTCCGTGACGAGCTCTTAATGCCCAAAGAATTGAGACGGTATCGATTACTTCCTGCAGCATTGCCCCAATAAAAGCAGGGATGATGCCAAATGCGGCAATCAGCATTAAAGCCGTACAGATGCCGATACCGATCAAGACGGCCTGTTGAGCAATACGCATGGTTTCTTGTGAGATTGTAACGGCAATGGCAACCCGGTGCAGGTCATCTTTAACGATTACCAGATCAGCGGACTCGCTGGCTGCCGTTGATCCATGAGCACCCATGGCGATCCCGACATCAGCAGTTGTCAGTGCGGGTGCATCATTGACGCCATCACCAACCATTACGACAGGACGACGATTTTCCGGAACGTTTTTTAAGGCCGCGATCTTTTGTTCGGGCAATAGGTCAGCTTTTACCTCATGGATGCCGACCAGTTTAGCAACGTGCTGAGCAATGGCTTTTTGATCGCCAGTCAGCATAACCAGGTGCTCGACGCCCAGCTGACGCAGCTGCTCCATGGTACGTGGCGCTTCAGGACGAATCTGATCTTGGAAAACCACGCAGCCCCAATATTGATCATCCACGCTGACATAGATTGCAGTCTGAGACAGCGGCTTTTGGGTCGTATCTGGATCAGCAAAGATCAGCTTGCCGACCTTGACTTGTCGACCGTCAACGATTGCTAAGATCCCGTTGCCGACGACCTCTTTTAATTCACTGGCAGAACTAAGCGGAATCTGGTGTGCTTGCGCATAGGCGACGGTTGAGCGGGCAAGGATATGTGGCGACTGTTCCTCGGCACTGGCAGCAAAGTGCAGCAGTTCCTTAATGTCGACTCCCTTAGCCGGTTCAAGATGGTCAACGGTCAGCTGGCCGCTGGTAATCGTACCGGTTTTGTCAAAGGCCATGGTTTTCGGATGCGCCATTTTTTCCAGGACGCTGCCAGTCTTAACGATGATCCCGCTGCGTGAAGCCCGACTCATCCCCGAAACGATGGCAACTGGCGCCGCTAAAATCAGTGGACATGGTGAAGCAACAACCATTACTTGAGCAAAACGACTGGGATCTTTGCTGACGATCCAAGCAATGCCGCCAATTACAAGGGCAGCCGCAGTAAAGGGAACGGCATAGCGGTCTGCCAAACGGACAAAGTGAGCCGGGGTGTTCTCCGCTTCTTTAACCAGGGCCACCAGTTTTTGATACTGACTGTCACGCGCTAGTTTGACTGCTTTAATGACGATTGCCTGATCGCCATTCAGCGAGCCTGACATTACCTGATCGCCAACCTGCTTATCGATTGGCTTTGATTCACCGGTCAGCGATGATTCGTTGACCTGCGTATTGCCTTTAATGATTTCGCCATCAATTGGTACCAGCTCGCCAGGCTTAACGACGATCGTATCGCCAACCTTAACCTGGTCGACATGAACGTCTTCAATCTGATCGTTTGTCAGCCGGTGTGCAGACTGCGGCGAGTTGTCAAGCAGTGCCTTAAGCTCAGAGTTGGCCTTACGAGAGGCATAGTCTTCCAAAGCGTCGCCACCGACCAGCATTACTAAAATCACCATAGCGGCCCAATACTCACCGACGCTTAGAGTGGAGACAACGGCGATGATTGCCAGCAGGTCAACGCCATAGCGACCGCTTTTAAGAGTATGGATCATCTCAATCAGCATTGAAAGCGCGATACCGGCTCCCACGATGGTTACCAGAATCTGGGCAGCCAGTGCCTGCTTAAAAGCGTATTGCAGGAGCACGGCTACTAAGGCGACAGCTAAAATCATGAACAATTTTTGCCGATGCGAAAATTTTTTCATAATTTTCAGCTCCTTTCCCCAAATTTTGTCTTAATTATAACGCTATTCGGCAACCGCTTCCAGATGTCAGCTTGAGGCAATCTGCCAAGTTGGTTTCATTCAGGTCAAAATTAATAAATATCGGAATAATTGACGAAAATATAAAATTAGTATTGACATTAAACGTTTTTATCGGTAATATATATAACTGTTGATACGTTATCAGCGAATTTAAATAAACATTTGCGGAAGTAGTTCAGTGGTAGAACATCACCTTGCCATGGTGGGGGTCGCGGG
>OLRR01000070.1_pt1 | contig 85958 bp, 78 predicted proteins | sample 1671941 | NCBI WGS metagenome assembly OLRR01 (sample SAMEA3136628, study PRJEB25190) | human gut metagenome
TGGGGAAATACTGCTTCAATTGCCTGTGGAAAACCGGTCAGTCCATCCACACACGCAATCAATATATCTTCTACACCCCGGTTTTTCAGGCCATTCAGGATGGAGAGCCAGAACTTGGCACTTTCATTTTGACCAACATACATTCCGAGGACATCCTTACGTCCTTCCATATCGATCCCAATCGCAATGTAAACAGCACGTTTTACAATCCGCCCCTCATTACGGGCATGGAAATGGATCGCATCCATAAATACAACAGCATACACACTTTCTAATGGCCTTTCCTGCCATTCTTTTACTATTGGCAGGATCTTATCAGTGATCCGGCTGACAGTACTGTCGGAGATCTCAAGATCGTATAATTCACGCATGTGGCTTTCTATATCGGCAGTAGTCATTCCTTTTGCGTACATGGAAATGATCTTTTCTTCCATGTCCTGCGTAATCGAATTCTGATACTTCTTTACAACCTGTGGTTCGAAGTCACCTTTTCGATCCCTTGGAATATCAATCTCCATATCTCCGTAACTGGTATGTAACGTTTTCTGGGAATATCCATTCCTGGAATTATCGGTTTCTTTATTTCGATAATCATACTTGGAATATCCCAGTTCTTCATCCAGTTCCTGATCAAGGGCACCTTCCAAAATGATAGACATCATATCCCGCATAATGGAATTAACATCTGTTCCATCTTTTACTTTTACATTGTTTTCTTTCAGGTAGTTTCCCATGAGTTCTCTAAGCGCTGCTTTTTGTGGTGAATCCTTTTTTCTTGCCATAAAATAAACCTCCAAACTGAGTAATTCTATCTTACATCAGTTTGGAGGTTTACACAAACTTTGGGATACTCCCTTTTCTCGATATAAACTAATACCTTCTGCACAATTAATGAGGATAAAAATAGCCCGTTTGCGACGTCTATCCACTGGTCGAAGATTAGCATACCCTTTTGCTGAAGATATGCCATAAATTTCTTCCAAAAACATAATACCGCTTTCCTTACTAAAGAAAAGATCGTGCTCAGAAAAATATCTTTTTAAAACATTCCACGTGTAAGAAAGCTGTTTGATATACTCAGCAGTAATGCCATCAGCTTCCAGAGACTGAGATATAGTCTCTATTAATTCTGTTATTGTTGGTTGTTGATTCATAGGTTACTCCTTCATTAGGTTGATTTTGCAACTCTAATTTTAGAGGATAAAATGTAAAGCTAACAGGAACATTTTTGATGCAATTCAAGTGATAATAAGCAATTACTTTACATTTTGTCTAACTTTACATTAGATGTGATAATTGAACTGGACGGTGACTGTCTTCCAGTCACTCAGTTCAAAGCGGGTAGTAGGTAATGGCGAAAGTAATGGCTTTTCATCTTCAAGAAATAAGTCCAGCCGGCTGCCCTCTTTCTTTTGAAAGAGCCTTCGATTGAACTGCTCCAGTTTTTCTCTGATTGCACAGTTTAATTCGGCAAGAGAAAAGAACTGTTCATTCCGGAGTGCTGTTGTTATCCAAGTAGAAATATTTCCTACTGTTCCTTCGGCATTCGGCTTATCCTTTGGTGTCCTGACACGGGCAGGGATGATAGCTGTGCCATAGTGCTCAGCCATTTCCTGATAGGTTTCATTGATCTGCTGATCTTTCCATCCGCCATTGTGAACAACTGCTGTCCTGCAGTTATCCGGTACGAGAATTCTGGCGACACCGCCAAAAAATTCGTACATATGGACATGGGCAGTGATCCATGATTTCTGCTTCATATCCAGAAAGGCTTCTACATACGCATACTGGCTGTAAGTCATTACACCTACGAATATGTACATCATTTTAGAACACGAAGAGAAAAATACAATGACTTTTCTATCCGACTAAAAATGGTTAATTCTAAGCGGCTTTAGGTGGTCAATTTTCCCTGCCCCTAACAAAAGTATTATTTTGTGTATATTCTATCTTGTTTTGTTTATGGTGCATACACATACTAAACGGTAAAATTAAAGTGAATTTAGATATCATTTGTGACAAAGCGCACTTCAAGTTTATCAGGGCGTGAATAACTTTCTGTATATTCAACTAAATTACCATTTTCATCGTATCCTATGAATTCAATATAGTTGACGATAGAGGTGGCACTTGGAAGATGAAGGTGCTTTTGAAGTTTTTCGCCAGCTTCTACCATCATCATTGTCTCATTAAATTTTACAGGCAAATGATTTTTGGATTTCATATAATCATAAAGCGATATGTGCTCAAAATTGTAATTATCGATATCTGAAAAAAAATGAATAGGAACATAGGTAAACTCAATTGCAAGAGGTTCCTTGTTTCCAAGACGAATTCGATGAATACCGTATATTTCATCTTCTTCAGAAAGTCCAAGTTTATCTGCAAAGTATTTTCTGTTTTTGATTATACCTGTGCCTAAGCATTTATTGGAAATTTCAATACCAAAGTTACGAACTAAAGAGGTAAAGCTGGCATTTTTTGATTCATTTAGTACTCCTAAAGCAACTCGATTTTGTTCGGGTTTGCGGACAAAAGTTCCCTTTCCGTGAACGCGAATTAAGTAATGTTGGCTAATTAATTCGTCAAAGATATCATGAATCAAATACCGACTTACACTATACATTGTTGCAAAATCCCGTTCGCTAGGAAGCAACTCCCCAGGAAGATATTCCTGTGTTTTAATTTTTGTAATGATACTAGATTTTATTTGTGCGGCTAATACATCATCATTGCTCATAAAACTACCTCCCTGATAAAACCAAAACGATCAATTAGCATATTATTTTCAAAAAAGACTGCAAGATGTCCTTGTTTATCATACATGAGCCCTTTGTATTTCATTAAAGGGCTATCAACAGGAATATTTAAAATTTGAGCAGTCTTTGTGTCTGCGTAAAGTAAGGTGACTTTTTGATTCGATTTTGCCAAGGTTATTTGACAATTGTTTGTAATCAAATCAATTGCAGGAGCAGAAGCAGCAATTTGTTGGGTGAGATCTGGATAGATATATTCAGGAATATAAGTTGTATTGATACAAATTAGTTGAGTACCATCTGAATAAAGCCAAACAATTTTGTATATTTTCGATTTTTCAGGAAGTAACATTTCGCTTGCAAGATAGTTATCTGCTTCTATTTTTTTGAAATCATATAATTCGTAAGTTAATTGTCCGCTATCTTCCTCTGAATGTAAGGAAAAATTACGAATGGATTGTAAAATGCGTTTAGGCGCTACGTAATAACCACTTCGTGGTTTTGAGATAATTGTTTTATCTTGAAGTAACAGATTCAAGGCTCCACGAACAGTTAAGCGTTGTACATGAAACAGTTCTGCCAGCTTTCGTTCCGAAGGCAGTTTGTCACCTGGAAGATAGTGTTCTTCCTTTAGCATGTATTTGATTTCTTTTGATAATGCAACATCTAAAGTTAATAAATTTTTTTTCATAAGAACTCCTAATATTATAATTTACTTGTAAATTATAATCAAATTATACGTTGTCAGTTCTTAAAAAGCAAATGGAAAGGAAAAAAGAAATGAATAAATAAAAAATAAATATAGAAACTGGTATAGTAAATTTAAAAATGTGTTTCATACCAGAATAAAAGAAATATATGCATTGTGTATAAATGAACGCATTTATATTTATAAAAATACAACAATATTCAATATTCTTTACGTGAAGTATTGAAAAAATAAAAAAAACTGGTATACTAAATTTAAAAATAGTAACCAATACAAAGGAAAGGGAAAAATACTATGTTGAAATTTAATGAACAGAAACAGATTGAAAGTGTGAATGGAGCGCTTGCTCTGAGAAATCAAATTAATGAATTGATTGATGGAATTTGTAAAGAAGGATACAAGAATATTTGTTGGCTCGGTATCGGTGGAACATATGCATCTTGCCTCCAGGCAGAGGTTCATATGAAAGAAAAATCAGAACTTTCATTTTTTGTTGAAAACGCAGCAGAGTATTTGACAACTGGAAATAAAAAAGTTGGAGAAGGAACTATTGTAATTATTTCGTCTGTTACAGGAACAACTTCTGAAATCGTAGATGGAGTAAAAAAAGCACAGAAGAGTGGAGCAAGGGTGATTGGTTTTATTGATGTTGCTACTGCAGAACTTGCAAAACTTGTAGACTATGTGATTACATATCCTGCCAATGAACAATTGAAATTTTATATGGTAGCAGATAGATTTATGTACAATGCAGGAGAATTTCCAGAATATGAGGATTTATACAAGGAGTTGGATCAGTATTTGGCAACTGCACTTGTGGAAGTTGAAAAGGAAGCAGATGCTTTCGGAGAAGAATTTGCAAATCGTCATAAGGACGACAAAATTCATTATTTTGTTGGGGCTGGGAACCAGTATGGTGCCACATATTCTTATGCAATGTGTTATTGGGAAGAACAGCATTGGATTCGTACAAAATCTATCCACAGTGCAGAATTTTTCCATGGAATGTTAGAAATAATTGACAAAGACACACCAGTTACAGTATTTATTGGGGAAGATTCTCAGAGATCATTGAGCGAGCGCGTTGCAAACTTCTTGCCACGCATTTGTGGAAAATACAATATTATTGATACCAAGAAATTTGAATTAAAAGGAATTAGTCCAGAGTACAGAGGATATATATCACATTTAGTGATGCATGCGGTAACACAGAGAATTGATGCACATATGGAAAAAGTCAATTGTCATCCTATGGAAATCAGAAGATATTACAGACGTCTGGACTATTAAGGTGGTAAAATGGACAGAAAGATAAGAGTAGCAGCAATAGGAGATAATTGTATTGATTATTATGATTCATTGAATGAATCATATCCAGGGGGAAACCCAGTGAATGTTGCTGTATACATAAAACGATTAGGTGGAGAAAGTTCTTATACAGGTGCTGTTGGAACTGATTCATTCGGAAAAATCATGATAAGTGCAATTCAAAATAAAGGAGTCGATACTTCTCATATTCAAGTGCTGGATGGAAAAACCGCAGTCACACATGTTGACATTGTAGATGGAGATAGAGTGTTTGGAAAATATGAAGAAGGTGTTTTGGCAGACTTTAAGCTAAGAGGACAAGACATTTCCTTTATAAAGAAACATGATTTAGCGGTTACAGGAATTTGGGGAATGATTGAAGATGAGCTTCCACTTATTTCGAAAGAAATTCCAGTTGCATTTGATTTTGCAAATAAATTTGCAAATCCAATTGTTGAGAAAGCGATTCCATATGTGACATATGCATTCTTCTCTTTTGACGAGGAATCACGCAATGAGTTTAGACAGAAATATCATAGCATGGGCTTAAAAGAAAAAGAAAATTGTATGGAACAATTAAAGGAATTCATGAAAGCAATGCAACAAAAAGGACCTAAAGTCATTATTGCAACATTGGGGAAAAATGGAAGCATTGGGTATGATGGAAATTCTTGGTATCGATTTGGAATCATAGAGTGTAAAGTTGTTGATACAATGGGTGCAGGCGACAGTTTTATTGCCGGATTTTTATATGGGATTTTGAATGGATTGAATGTTCAAGATTCGATGGAAGCAGGAGCTCAGAATAGTGCGGTAACAATAGGGTATCAAGGGGCATGGTAGAAGGAGAATATAACAAATAAGAAAAAAATAGTGGCAATTTTATTGACAGCTGCTATGGCAATGGGTATTGCAGCATGCGGAAATCAAAGTGAAAGCAATAAAGAGGCAAAAAAAGACGATAATACAATTACAGTATGGTGTTGGGACAAAACATTTAATATTTTTGCAATGGAAGAAGCTGCAAAAATTTATCAAGAAGATCATCAAGATGTGAAAATTGATATTGTCGAAGTTGGAGATGTATGGAATGCTTATATTGGCAGTCTTAATATGTACATTGCCTACCGCCTTAGAGCGTGTCTGAAAAATCATTTCCGCAATCTGCAAACATATCAATGTATTGTGACGCAAAAGAAATAAGATTCCGTAATAGGGAGGAACTCACATTGAAATCAAAGGCAAAGACATTTTTAATTGATATTTTACTTGATATTGTAGGTGGTTGTTTCATTGCGATTGGAGTCTATAATTTTGCAGTGGCATCTGGATTTCCGGTAGCAGGTATATCAGGTATTGCAATCGTGTTTTATTATTTTTGGAAAATTCCAATTGGTACAATGACGACAATTTTGAATATTCCAATTATTTTAATTTGTTACAAGTTGTTGGGAAAACAATTTTTTTTAAGATCAATAAAGACAATGTTAATTTCTAATATACTGATGGACTGGGTTGTTCCATTGTTTCCAATTTACCAAGGTGATATGATGTTATCTTGTATTTGTATGAGTGTATTCTCAGGAATCGGATATGCATTAATTTACATGAGAGATACCTCTACAGGTGGAGCAGATTTTGTTTTGATGGCAATACACAAGGCAAAGCCACATATTTCTGTAGGAAAAATTATCATTGTTATGGATTTTATTATTGTAATTATTGGTGGAATTCTGATGCATGGAAACATTGATAAGATTATTTATGGATTAATTGGAACGTATATTCTATCATTTGTCGTAGATAAGCTAATGTATGGCGTTGATGCTGGAAAACTTGCTTTGATTGTAACAGAAAAGGGACCACAAATTGCGGCAAAAATTGATGAGCTATCACAACGAGGGGCAACTTTGATTAAGGCAGAAGGAAGTTATACAGGACGTGAAAAAGAAGTATTAATGTGTGCATGTAACAATAAAGAAATGCATACGATTCAAGAAGCTGTAAAGAAAGTAGATTCATCAGCATTTCTTGTTACAATGGAATCGAATGAAGTGCGTGGAAAAGGATTCAAGCCAATATAATATAAAAATTAAGAGTTCTAGCATGGATCGGTATAAGATTGGATCTGGAACATTATCTTTGATTATGGAACGTTATCACGCGGGAGAAATTCCGATTGAAGAACTCCAGATGATGCCACCAAAAGAGGTGGAATTACTTTTTTATCCTCAGAAAAATATTAAAAAGAAGGATATTCCACTTCCAGATTTCCAGTACTAGTAGTGAAAGTTCCGTCAGGAAGCAGTCAGACAGGTTTTTGTTGCGTCTGTCACAAACTCTGCACCCGTTTACGTTCTCAGAAGCATGGCTTTATGTTTGAAGTGTCAGCTACTTTATTACATTTTCACCTGGAAGTTTATGTAGGCAGATAGCTTGTATATTATGAGAGTGAATCAAATGATTTATTGATTTGCAACTAGTTGCATCGGGAAAATATAATAAAAAAGAGAAGTCTATATAGTTGATCGAGTATCAATTATATAGACTTTTTTTGTATTTAGAGCATCTATGTAAAAATATAAGTGTTTTATGAAAAAGTAGTTTGATAAAGTGTGCCTGTAGTTTTTGATTCCAATCCAGAAAAAAATTTCTGTCCGAAAAAAACCGATTTTGAAAAAATTCTCCATACTATGATTGAAATAAAAAAAAGGAGGTAGAGGTCAATGACCAAATTATTTGTGCCGATGCGGCAGAGAACCTACAAAAAATTAAAAAGAGGGGAGGAGATGTATTGTACTTTTAAAGAAAGCCCATTTGCTATATCAGAAGAGTTAAGAAGTAACTTTAGTTTCATTAATTACATGCAATATGAGAAGACAAATATCTTACCACCGAATAAGGATGCTGTTCCATTTATCGGATGGTATCGCTATTGTGGGCTGTCGACATATCCAGATCCAGAAGACAATTATATGTATCCAAAGCCTAAGAATCAGAATGATTTGGTATTTGCTGAAGTGGAAGTGCCTGAAAATCAAGTCGTATTTAGTGATGCGCTTGGGTGGCCAGCATTTAGCTATGGGGAATACTATCCGAGATCGAATACTATTGAAGAATTAGAAAAAGAGTGAGAAGTTTTTAATAATCTGTCAGAATTTGAGCAAACATTATGGGTACTCGATTCATGGGAACGAGTATTTAATGTGTCTCCGGAAAGTGACTTCGTATTTGGGAGCTTTTGGAAGTTGACACCTGAAATGCTGATCGGATGACAGAGTTCGAATGAAGGGGGTGGTTCCATTGGGCTAAGTATTGGAAAATAGTATAACTGTAAACAAATAAAATAAGGAGTGAGAGCAAATGGGTGATACTAGTGTAATGGCAAGGAGACTTGCAGACGGACATGTTCAATATGGATGGTCTGGGAATGGTGGATATTTTAGGGTGGTTGGTTTAAGACTTCTTGTATGGTATAAAGCACCAGAAGATGTTGAGTATTTGTTCCGTTTAGGCCAAACCAGTTTTATCGGAAAAAAAGGAAGCGAAAAAGGCGGGTTCGGCTGGATGGAAACACATAGCCTGACCGGTGAACCATGCTGGTTAGATCAGACTGAGCGTATGATTTTTAGTAAAATGGCGTTTGCTGATTATGGTTACTTTTATGATACAGATCAAAAATGGTACTATATTATTCCCGGACCATTTAGAATTAAAATGCCGTTAGAACTTGTCTACAATAATTTAGATGAGGATGACTTCGAATTTGATTTTTTGGAAGAAATTCAGGACAAAGTCCTGACGTATATTCTTACTGAGTATATTGAAAATCATCCGAAATTTGCAGAAGTGCTGAAAAAGGAAGGTTATACTCCTGAAGAAATTATGAAAACAATTCGGGAAAAAGAAAGTGGGTTACTGAATATGTATCGCTTCTTTGAGAAATACAGGAATGTATTTACATACTTTGATGATTGGATCTTAGTAAAAGCATATGAAGAGTATTCTGAAGTTACAGAGATTATTGTCAAGGAAAAAGGAGTTGCTCATATTGAAACCAATTTGTGGTAAGAAAACGGTAGTGGTTAGAGCAGTGTAAATAAACAAAGGGTGCCGTTTTATATGAAAAAAGATACAGCGGCACCTTATTTTGAAATTTTAAATAATTCAATTTCGGCTTCTGTTAGATCAACTAATTTTTTGTCATGTTCTTTTGCATATCTCGATAGATTTAAAAGATCCACATGAAAAGAAGGGAATGATCTGTAAGGATCCGGAAGTGAATAGTAATTTTCAGGAAGTGTTTTACTTTTTAAAAATACGGGTTTATTTTCCATAGTTATCCTCCATACTTGCTAATGCTTATGATACGACAAATTCCGAGCCGTTTCTACATACTATATAGGTAAGGAAAAAAATTAAATATACTTTCAAAGGGTGAACAAAGGAGGGATGTACATGAAAGAGATACCTTTTTGGGAGAAGAGCAATTTAACATTAGAAGAGGCGGCTGCTTATTCAGGAATTGGAGTAAACAAGCTAAGAGAGTTGACGAATGAAGAAGGTTGTGAATTTGTGTTATGGGTTGGTAGTAAGCGATTGATTAAAAAACAAAAATTTAACGATTTTATTGAAAAATCATATTCAATATAATCAAGCAACATAGAATTGTGAGAAAACAAAAAGATGAAAATACAAGATATTTTCTTCCTGTATATATACAGGAAGAAATCAAGAGACAAGAAGTTGGGAGTAAGGTGAATAAATATGGCAAAAAAGAGAAAAGACAATAAGGGAAGAGTTTTGAAAAAAGGTGAATCACAGAGAAAAGATCTGACATATATGTATCGATGGGTTGACCGAAAACAGGATCGAAAAACAATCTATGCCAAAACTTTGGACGGATTAAGAGAAGAAGAGAAAAAAATAGAGTTAGAAATGCTTCAGGGTATCACGAGAGAAAACATAACATTATCGGAAATTATAGAGACATATTTAGACACAAAAATATCTTTGGCGGCAAGTACTTACGAAAATTATAAATATTATTTTGAGAAACACATAAAAAATGAAGCAGTTGGAAAAATGAAAATTATCGACATAAAAAAATCAGATTTGCTACGGTATTATACGGATAAATCCAGAGTGGCTAATATGAAAAATGGTACGATACATATATTAAACAAGATCATTCATCCGGCATTACAGTTGGCGGTGGAAGACGATATTATTCGGAAAAACCCTGCAGATGGAACAATGAAATATTTTCAAGTTGAAAGCGAAAAAAAATATGCTTTGTCAATGACGGAAGAACAAGAGTTTCTGGATCGGTTGGTAATGAAAAACTGGTCGAAATACTACTATCCTTTTTCACGATATTGCTTTATACAGGCTTACGTCTGAGCGAAGCATTAGGTCTCACATGGGAAGATGTAGATTTGAAAAATAAAATGATTGATATCAATCATCAATTACAATATCGGCCAATTAATGGAAAACAGACCTTATACTGTATTGATTTAAGAAAGGGAGAAGCTAGGACTAAAACGGCCAGTGGAAGAAGGGTGATTCCAATGACTCCTAATGTTTATGAAATGTTCTGTGAACAGAGAAAAATCTGGCTTTCGATGAAAAAAGATCCGGATTTTGAAGTTGATGGGTATAAGAATTTTATCTTTTTATCAAAAACAACAGGGAGAAATCTGTATCCTGTGAATATCAGGAAAACTCTACAACGAATAGTTAATATGAATGATACCAGAGAAATACAGCTTCCCAATATTTCGCCACACATATTACGCCACACGACATGTACAAGATATGCAGAAGCAGGAATGGATATCAAAACCAATCAGTATTTGCTCGGACAAAGTGATGTAAAAACGACAATAAAAGTATACAACCATGTAGATATGGAAAGAACAAAACGTGAGCTTGCGCGGGTTGAAAAATGGGAAAAAGATAATGTCGATGGTTACACCAAAATTTACACCAATTTGCAGTAATCATATAAAGAGTAGTGTGGATTTATGTGGATATTACACAAAATCATTGTGAAAAACAGCTAAAAAATATACTTGTATGCAGACTTATAATGAGTTATAATGAACAAGAATTTAAGGATAATTCTTCGGGGCGGGGTGTGATTCCCCACCGGCGGTATAGTCCGCGACCCATGGAAACATGGCTGAACCGGTGTGATTCCGGTACCGACAGTATAGTCTGGATGAGAGAAGAGTGCAGCGTGTGTAAGCGTAAAACATAGATTTTCTGATTTTATATCAGGAAAGAAAAAGCACAGAGAGAACACCCCGGAAAGGATTTACTTTCCGGGGTTTTTTTACGCGAGCAACGAGCCAAAGTCCGTGCCTGCACGAGACCTTGGCGACTGCCGCGATAACTTGAGAAATGCGCGAAGCGTGTTTCTCATAGTTTTGTGTCAGGCTGCAGAAACCGGGAATTTCCTTTTGAGAAAGAAAGGAGATTGAAGAAAATGAACAACACAACAACAAAAGCAGCAGAGACTGCGAAAAAGGCCGGAACTACGAGAAATACAGGTGTCAGAACCATGGTGCAGATCGCTATGCTGGCGGCTGTGGCAACCGTTTTGATGCTCTGGGAGGTACCGATGCCGTTTATTGCACCGAGTTTTTATAAGATGGATCTGAGTGAAGTGCCGATCATGATCGGGGCGTTTGCGATGGGACCGCTGGCAGCGGCAGTGATCGAACTGATCAAGATTCTGCTGAACTTTGTCCTGAACGGAACAACGACCGCAGGTGTGGGAGAACTTGGTAACTTTATCATGGGATGCGCACTGGTTATGCCGGCCGGCTTTATTTATAAACAGGCAAAAACAAAGAAACATGCAATCATCGGTATGGCAACCGGAATCGTATGCATGGCAGTGGCCAGTGCTCTGGTGAATGGTCTGTTACTGCTTCCTGCTTACGGAAAAGCATTTGGTATGCCGGTGGATACCTTTGTGGAGATGGGAGCAGCCATCATTCCGGCGATCCACAGTCTGACAACGTTCTGCCTTTTCAGCGTTGCACCGTTTAATATTATAAAAGGTATTGTAGTTTCTTTGATAACTCTGGTATTATATAAACATATCAGCCGGTTGTTAAAAGGCTCTCAGGCATAATTGATCCGTCCTGTACAAGGAGCCTCCGACCGGGGTGGGAGGAATACCAGATGGGAAAAATCAATAAAGTAAACAAACAGACAACCAATCCATATCTGAATCTCTATGATCTGGATGTCGTGAATAAAGTAGGACGGGAAGGACACTATTATGTGGCATCCCGGGCGAAGACTGAGGATGACCTGAAACTGAGCCATATCGAAAATAATGATCCGGACGGTGTGGCCATCTACAGTCTCTACGGAGAAAAGAAAGACAGGGTAGTACTGATCCGACAGTTCCGTTATCCGCTGGGTGGTTATGTGTATGAACTGCCGGCCGGACTGGTGGATCCGGGAGAGAATTATCACACCGCAGCGATCCGGGAACTGAAAGAAGAGACCGGACTGAAGCTGGAGCCGATCGTGGTGGATGACATATATCAGAAGCCTTATTATACATCCGTCGGTATGACAGATGAGTGCTGCGGAACAGTTTACGGATATGCTTCCGGTGAGATCAGTAAAAAATACATGGAAGACAGCGAAGAAATTGAAGTGGTTCTGGCAGACCGGAAGGAAGTGGCACGGATCATGAAAGAAGAACGGGTAGCGCTTCTGTGCGCCTATATGATGATGCACTTTCTTCACGATGAAGAACCCTTTGCGTTCTTACATGCCAAAGAAAAATAAATCCGTACCAGGTGCATAAAGCGGGTCAGTAGTATTCACGAAAAAGAGACAGAGGAGAAAAAATATTATGGAATACTGGGATATCTACGATGAAAAGAAACAGAAAACCGGCCGTACGATGAAGCGAAACGACTGGAACATGAAACCGGATGAATACCATCTGACGGTGCTTGGTGTGCTGAAACGTCCGGATGGCCGCTATCTGATCACCCAGAGAAAGCTGGACAAAGAATGGGGTGCCGGCTGGTGGGAAGTACCGGGAGGCGGAGTCAATGCGGGAGAAGATTCCAGGGACGCAGTGATCCGCGAGATCCGCGAGGAGACCGGAATTGATGTGAGTCAGGCTGCAGGCGGCTACGCATTTTCCTATAAACGGGTGAATCCGGAGGAAAAAAACAACTATTTTGTGGATATCTACAAATTTATTCTGGACTTTGTGGATAACGATGTGAAAGTACAGCCGGAGGAAGTGGAAGGCTTTAAGATCGCCACACTCGAAGAGATCCGGGCATTTGCCCAGGAAGGGATTTTCCTGCATTATGACAGTATGAAAGAAGTATTCGATTAGAGCGTGTCTGAGAAAATATAAGAAGCAGTTATTTCTGTACATCAGTAAGTGTACAGAAATAACTGCTTTTTCACTTTACCGGAAACTGCTTTTCTGTAAAGTAAAAACACTCTGTGAGGATGCGCACTGCGGCGTATAAGGCAGATGTCGCAGGCGCGGGAATGTGGCAAGACACATTCTTTGTTTTATGCAGGAAAGAACGAACTGTCATCCCGCACAGAAAACAACTTATGAAGATGGATACGATGGCATTCAGGGGACAGAATCGGTGATGTTGGTAAATACATACAAAAAACAAAGATAAAAATTATGCTTTTTAGCAATGGATTTTTCAGGAAAAAAGATATAAACTCAACTTATGATTAAGATACAATCAAAAGTAAAAATGAAAATCAATGTATCCACAGAAGAAAAAGATTTATGTGGATAACAGATAACAGAAAAAAGAAAGAGGAGGATATTTACCATGAAATTAACACTGGATGGAATCAAAGATCGTCAGGCATGGGAAAAAGCAGGTATCAAACTGCCGGGGTACGATGTGGAAGCAGTATCGAAGAAAGCAAAAGATGCACCGGAATGGGTACATTTTGGAATCGGAAACATTTTTCGTGTTTTCATCGGTGGAATTGCAGACGGACTTCTGGAAGAAGGTGTCCTGGATCGAGGCATTACCTGTGTGGAGACCTTTGATTACGATGTGATAGATAAGATCTATAAACCTTATGACAATCTGAGTCTGAGCGTGATCCTCCACGGTGATGGAACCAGAGAATACAAAGTTATGGGAGCGCTGGCAGAGGCGATAAAAGCACAGTCATCCGATCCGGAACAGTGGAACCGTCTGAAGGAAATCTTCAAAGCAAAATCCCTGCAGCTGGTTTCTTTCACGATCACAGAAAAAGGCTATGCCCTACAGAAAGCAGACGGCAGCTGGTTCCCGTTTGTGGAAGCAGATATCAACAACGGCCCGGACAGAGCCACCGGAGCAATGGCGGTTCTGACAGCGATGTTATATGAACGTTATAAAGCAGGAAAATATCCGATCGCTCTGGTTTCCATGGACAATTGCTCCAAAAACGGCGCGAAACTGCGGGAGTCTGTACTGACGATGACCGAAGAATGGAAGAAACACGGTTTTGTGGAGCAGGATTTTATGGATTATGTGAGTGATGAAAGCATAGTTGCCTTCCCGTGGACGATGATCGACAAGATCACCCCACGTCCAAGTGAACAGATTGCAGCAGATCTGGAAGCGATTGGTGTAGAAGATATGCAGCCGGTGATCACCGGAAAGAAGACCTATATTGCTCCGTTTGTCAATGCGGAGAAACCACAGTATCTGGTCATTGAAGACAGCTTCCCGAACGGTCGCCCGGCACTGGAAAAGGGATTTGGCGTATATATGGCGGACAGAGAAACCGTGAATCTGTCTGAACGCATGAAAGTGACAGTATGTCTGAATCCGGTACATTCTGCCACCGGTCCGCTGGGTGTGGTACAGGGATATGAACTGTTTGCGCATATGTTAAATACAAACGAAGACATGATGAAGATGGCACGGATGATCGCCTACGACGAAGGCCTTCCGGTCGTTCCGAACCCGGGCATCCTTTCCCCGCAGGCATTTGTGGATGAACTGTTTCATGACCGGTTTCCGAATGAATATCTGGGTGATACCAACATGCGTCTGTCAGTAGATGTATCTCAGATGGTTGGTATCCGCTTTGGCGAAACCATCAAGGCTTATGTAAAGAAATTCGGAGATGCTTCCCGTCTGACTGCTATTCCCCTTGGAATAGCCGGCTGGCTGCGCTACATGCTGGGTGTAGACGACGAAGGAAATACATATGAGCTTGCTCCGGATCCTATGAACGGAGAGATTCAGGAACAGTTCAAAGATATCGTGGTTGGAAAACCGGAGACTTTTACGAATCAGCTGAAACCGATTCTTTCCAACGAAAGACTGTTTTTCACAGACCTGTATAAAGACGGTGTGGGAGAAAAAATTGAGACCATGTTCCGTGAGATGCTTGCGGGACCGGGAGCCGTGAAAGCTACGATCCATAAATATGTAAACTAATAAAATAATGAAAAAGAGAAAAGGACTGCTGTTCGGTAGGATATTATTCTGCCGGCAGCAGTCTTTTTGATTGTATTACATACCAATAATTGGTCCGGTGGATCAATTTTAATTTACACGGGCAATGAGCCAAAGTCCGTGCCTGCACGAAAAACTCGCGGAGAGTGTTTCTCATAGTTCAAGCTGTGTGGATAGGACATCCGGGGAAAAAGTAAACGGGAAAAAGCTGCTTCCATATATTGTAGTAGAATGAAAAATCATCAGGAACGGAACATGAATAATCAGAAAACCGGCAACACTTTAAATCTTGCTCTCGATGCCACATCCCGGGAACGGGAAGCATCGATGAATCTGAACGCAGGGTATGAAAAAGATACACAGAGGTGGAAGCTGATCATTCGTTACTTCGGGGCGGCATCGGAGCTCGAGACGGATGAGATTGTTATTACACCCCTTCTTGGAAATTATGGAATTGCAGATATTCCACAGGATCAGATCGAAGGGTTTGCACAGAATCCGGCGGTAGAGTATATCGAAGCACCGAAGAGATTGTATTTTGCTGCATATGAAGGCAGGCAGACTTCCTGTGTGAATCCGGTCCAGAATCAGTCGCCGTATCTGTTTGGTAAAGGGATTCTGATTGCCTGTATCGATTCGGGCGTGGATTATACGCATCCGGACTTTCGGAACGAAGATGGATCCACACGGATCCTGCGGCTGTGGGATCAGTCGATCCCGGGCAATCCCCCCAAAGGGTATCGGATCGGCAGTGAGTACACACAGGAGCAGATCAATCGGGCACTGGAAGCAAATACGATGGCAGAAAGAGAGGCGCTGGTTCCAAGCATAGATACGAGTGGTCACGGGACGGCTGTACTGGGGATCGCAGCGGGAAATGGAAGAGAAAGTCAGGGAACGGAGCATGGCGTAGCGCCGGAGAGCAGTCTGCTGGTGGTGAAGCTGGGGATCCGGAATCCGAATGGATTTCCCAGAACCACAGAACTGATGCAGGGGGTGGACTATGCGATCCGCACCGCACAGGAGCTTCAGATGCCGGTGGTGATCAATCTGAGCTTCGGAAACAGTTATGGAGCACATAACGGAACCTCTCTGGTGGAAACGTATCTGAATCAGGCGGTTGGGTATGGTCGTGTGACACTCTGTGTGGGAACCGGTAATGAAGGAAATCGGGCAGGGCATACTGCGGGCCGCGTACGACAGGGAGAAAATTATGAGGCAGAACTGGGGATCGGAACTTATGAACCGGCTATGAACCTGCAGATCTGGAAAAACTATCAGGACCAGATGGAGATTTCCCTGGTACATCCGGACGGAACGATTATCGGTCCGCTGGAACAGACGCTGGGAACACAGAGATACCGGCATGCCGGAACACAGCTTCTGATTTATTATGGAAAACCATCTCCTTACAGCACTTCGCAGGAAATCTACATCGATTTTCTTCCCACAGAAAGTTATATTGACAGCGGCATCTGGCGTATACGTCTGATTCCGCGCCGTATCCTGCAGGGAGAATTCTCCATGTGGCTTCCCGGTGGAAAAACAGTAGGGGAAGCCACCCGCTTCTACCGCCCGACCCCGGAAACCACACTTACGATTCCCTCCACCGCGCTGTCTGCCATCTCCGTAGCAGCCTACGATTCCCGCCGCCAGTCCTACGCCGATTTCTCCGGCCGCGGTTATACCCGCCTCCCTGTTCAGATCAAACCGGACCTTGCCGCTCCGGGCGTCGATATCCGTGCACCACGTCCGGGCGGTGGTTATCAGACGGTCACGGGAACCTCCTTTGCAACACCCTTTGTCAGCGGAGCGGCAGCACTTCTGATGGAATGGGGGATTGTGCGGGGAAATGACCCGTATCTGTATGGGGAGAAGGTGAAGAGCTATCTGATCAACGGAGCAAAACAGCTGCCCGGGGAGACGGAGTGGCCGAATGCGAGAGTGGGATGGGGAGCACTTTGTATAGCTCAGAGCATTCCCAAATAAGTTATACTGCATAGAGATTGATTTCATAAAAATTATATCGTATGATACAATTGTAATTTGAACGAGATATATACGGAGGAATATGCATGGAAAATGAAATAGTATTATTTGAAACAGAAGATCATGAAGTCAAGTTACATGTTCCAGTGGAAAATAATACAGTATGGCTGAACAGAAAGCAACTGGCAGAATTGTTTGGCAGAGATGTTAAGACGATAGGAAAGCATATTAATAATGCTTTAAAGGAAGAGTTGGATAATTCAGTTGTCGCAAATTTTGCGACAACTGCTTCTGATGGAAAAGTATATCAGGTAGAGCATTATAATCTTGATATGATTATATCAGTAGGATATCGGGTAAAATCTCGCAGAGGCGTAGAATTCCGAAGATGGGCAAATGATATTTTAAAACAATATATTCTTAATGGTTGCGCCATAAATGAAAAGCGTTTAATTGCCCTGGAGAAAACGGTAGACATACAGACTAAAATGTTAGTGTGTACATTGGAAGTTGAAGAAGAGGATATATTGAAGGCAGTAAGTCTATATACAGAGGCGTTGACGCTGTTGGATCAATATGACCATCAAACGATTGAAAAACCAGAAGGAAATCAACCAATATACAGAATTACATATGATGAATGTTGCGCCATGGTAAATGCTATGGAGGATACATTTCAGTCAGATGTTTTCGGTGTGGAAAAAGAAAAAGGTAAGGTGGAAGGAATCATTGCAGCAGTCTATCAGAGTGTGTTTGGTGGAGATGTTTATCCATCTTTGGAAGAAAAAGCTGCAAATTTATTATATTTCATGATAAAAGATCATCCCTATGCGGATGGCTGTAAGCGAATCGCAGCGTCTTTATTTTTGGAATTTTTGGATAGAAATAATTTTTTGTATAAAAATGGAGAAAAAAGAATAAGTGACGGTGCATTGGTGGCAATAACATTGATGATTGCTGAATCAGATCCTGTGGAAAAAGATATCATGGTTAATTTGGTTATAAATTTATTAACATTATAAATTCGGGAGATATTAGTAAAGAGGGATACATGGAATATCGAAGCATGCAATCTGGATTTGTTGCGTAGGTTAGTAAGAAAATTAGAAAAAGAAAATATAGAATATGATCCTGAATAGGGTGACAGAATCATCAAACGTTATATTACAAGAGATATGTTATTGAAGATAACCTGAATGCCATTGTGTGTTCAGTGGTAAGACAGCTGCTTGATATGACGGATTCTTTCAAGAAGAAACTGGACAAGCAGAGTCGCATCAGCAGACAGGACAATATGCTTCTGGCAGAGAAGCTTGCTGGACTACAGCAGACATTGAGTGTGATGAAGAAGTATTCTGATGCAGAGAAACTGACACAGAAAATAGTGCAGGAACTGATTGATAAGATTATTGTTATGGATCCGGAGCATGTGGAGATTGTCTGGAAATTTAAGGATGAGGTTAGAAATGAAATAAGAGAATTTGTAGCAATGACGTAACATCCTCGGGGCATTCTGTACAGCAAAAAGTCTCCCTGAAATATAAAAAACCCGATCCCCCGGACCAGTAAAGACAAAGCTCCGGGGGATCGGGTTACTATATCAGGGAAGCTGTTGGCTGGCTTTCTTTGCACTTTTCCGGTTCAGCCAGAGGAAGAAACCGATGTTCAGACAGATACCGACTGCTGTGGACACCGGAGCTGCAAGACCGATTTTGGTCAGGCTGGCATTCGGTTGGATACTCATATAATAGGACAGGGGAAGTCGGATCAGAAGAGTCTGAATCAGTCCCTGGCACATCACCCAGAAGGTTTTGTCATTTCCGTTAAAATATCCGATCATACTGAACAGCACGGCAGTAAGCAGTGTCTCCGGGGCAAAGCCTTTCAGGTAGGCGTAGGCGTTCCGGATAACGGCACTTTCGGTAGTGAAGAAACCGGAGAGAACATCGCCCTTTAACAGCACGAGAGCGAAGACAAAACAACCGAAAAACAACCCCACACCGATACCGGTAAACATGGATTGTCTGGCGCGCTTCTGATTGCCGGCACCCACATTCTGAGAAACGAAAGATGCCATGGACTGCATCAGAGAGCTTGGGATCAGCATGGCAAAGTTTACGATCTTACAGGCGACCCCGTAACCGGAGGAAGCTTCGAGTCCCAGACGGTTCACAAAGGCACACAGAGCTAGAAAAGAAAGCTGCGTCAGACACTCCTGCAAAGCCAGAGGAAGACCGATGGTAAAGAACTTTCCACACTGATCGTTCAGACGGAAATCAGACCTGCAGATCTTAAATGGCAGTTTCTTCTTTATCAGAAGAATAACCGCACACACCACACTGACAGCTTGTGCAAAAACGGTGGCGAGGGCTGCTCCGGCAGCATCCAGATGGAGTCCGGCAACGAGGATCAGATCACCGCCGATATTGACGATACAGGCAACAAGAACAAAGAGCAGCGGTGACTTACTGTCTCCCAGACCACGGAAGATCGCGGCCATCAGGTTATAGGCAACGATGAAGAAAATACCGCTTCCGCAGATGCGGACATAACTGGTGGTCAGATCCACCGCTTCGGCAGGTGCCTGCATAAGTACGGCGATGGGATGTGCAAAAACAACCATCAGGAAAAATAAAACAATGGAAATTGCCGCAAAAACGATAACTCCGCCACCGATCACAGAACCGATCCGTTCCGGCCTTTTTTCACCCAGATAGCGGGCGATGAGAATAGTGATCGCAGTAGCAAACTGGATCACGACAAAAGTAACGAGATTTAGTACCTGGCTTCCTGTGGAAACCGCGGAAAGTCCGGAGGTGGAACCGAATCTTCCCACCACCAGTAAGTCAACGGCTCCATAGGCAGCCTGTAATACCAGCGCTCCCAGGATCGGAAGCATAAAGAGGGCAAGCTTTTTCAGAATACTGCCCTGTGTAAAATCATTTTTTGCATTTGTCAAGGTCAGGTCTCCTTTCACACATAATCTGATGTACCGCATCGATGGTGCGGATCGTACATTTCACATCTTCTTCCGGGATATCTTCCATAAAAGAGGTGAGAGTGGTAAAAAACTGTTCGTTGTAGATGCGGGACAGTTTCCTACCGGCTTCTGTAAGAGAAAGATAGGTGATACGACCGTCTTCGGAAGAGGCAGCCTTTTTCAGATAGCCTTTGGCCTCCATCGCTTTCACCGTCCGTGTCACACCGGGTCTCGGCAGATCCAGTGCATCGCTGATATCCGATATCTTTGCCCGGACACCCTGCTTCTCCAGCATCTCAATAATATCCAGATAATGAATATACGCAGGAGTCACCCCTGCCGGCAGAGGCGGAAGCATTCCCCGGACCCGCTGCGCCAGATAACAGGCATCCATCATACGTTTCATAAGTTCAACATTCATTGTGATACTCCTTTAATAGTTACTATTGATAATTATCAACGGTAATTATAAGAAGACAGAAAAGAAATGTCAAGAGATTATTCCAAGGTTACTGTTTACATTGCAGTTTCCGGTAGAATCAGGTAGAATAGAGCACAGAAACATAAATCATATATGGGGTAAACATGGATGAAGAAAAGAGAAAAACGAGTAGCCTATATCCTTCGGGCAGGGATGACGGTACTCACGATAATACTGATTATTTTGTTTTTCGGTATCATGTCGCTGGTCAGTGACCTCCAGGGAACGGCAAGGGTCGTAAACTACGCCGGACTGGTTCGCGGAGAAACCCAGCGGGTGATCAAACTGGAAATGTCAAAGGAGCCGGATGACGAGATGATAGCAACCGTGGAAGCGATCATCAACGGACTTCGTTTCGGAAGTGACGAACTGGATCTGGTACGGCTGGAGGATACAGAATTCCAGGGAAAAATGGATGAACTTGCAGCTTACTTTACGGAATTAAAAGAAGAAATCTCGAAAGTACGGCAAAAAGGCTATGAACAGACAGAAATCATCAATATGAGCGAGAAGTTTTTCCGGATGTGTGATGAGGTAACCGGCATTGCGGAACGATATTCACAAAAAAGAGCGACTGCATTGAATCATCTTGAAAAGATTGTAGTTGCAGATATTGTCTGCCTGGTACTTCTGATCGGTGTGGAACTGCTTCGGGCACTCCGCTGTGCGGCACAAAACAGGATCCTGCGAAAGAAAATCTATCTGGATGAATCCACAGGACTGCCGAACAAAAACAAATGCGAAGAGATCCTGAGCGATCCCACCCCTCTCGGAGAAGAAGAGAGTACAGCCGTCTGTGTGTTTGATCTGAATAACCTGCGGGTCATCAATAACAATCTGGGACATGACAAGGGAGACGAATATATCCGTTCCTTTGCCGAACAGCTTCGCCTCGCGGTAGATCCGGAAAACTTTGTCGGCAGGGACGGAGGAGACGAATTCATCGCGATTTTTCAAAAGACTGACCACTCGAAGATGCGGGAAACCTTAAAAAAGATCCGCACACAGATGGAAAACTACTCCGCAAAACACCCGGAGATGCCGATCAATTATGCGGCAGGGTACGCAATCTCCCTGGACTTTGCCGGTTCCACCCTCCGGGAACTGTTCCGGCTGGCGGATAAAAACATGTATGTGGACAAAAACAGGGCAAAGATCGAAGAAGCGGCACAAAAACAGCAGAAAGCCTATGAACTGCTGGAATGGATCAAAAAAGAAAAATACCATTTTTCGGACTGTCTGTACTGTGATGCCCTGATGGATCAGTATGCGATCCTGCGGTCAAGCACCGGCTACTTTCTCGCGGAAGACGGTAGTTATTCCGGGGCGGTGGAACAGATCGTGGAAGAACTGGCAACCGACCGGGTAAGAAAAGAATTCTGGGAGACCCTGCAGCTTACATCCCTGGAACAGCAGCCGACAAAGGACAACCCTCAGCTGGAGATCCCCTATCGTTACAAAAAAGAGAATGTGGTTCACCGGGGAAGAGTGATCCTGAGATTTCTGGATGCCACAGAAAATGGAAGACTACACCATTTTATCCTGGGACAGGAGAGATTCCGGGACAGCAGGCAGAACCAGGTGGATGAAAAACAGGAACTGATCCGCTATTACGAGCAGATGAAACAGTCTATTCTGGAAAACAGCAATTATGTAGACGCATTAATGGAAACTGCGGAAGCGGTGTATACCGTAGATCTGACCAATGACTGCCTGGAAAATGCATTCTACCATGTGAAACGTGAAAGCATTATTATCAACCGGGAGATGCCATGCTCTTACGATGCCTACTGCAGAGAACGGAGTCAGAAGGTGACAGACGATACGCTGGAAAGCTACCGGATCATGGATTCCTCGGAAAAACTGCTGAAACGCTTCCGGGAAGGGGATAAACAGATCACCGTAGAGTACCGGGAAGAAAAACAGGATGGCAGGATGATCTGGCTTCAGAAGACGATCCTGATGTCTCAGGAACTGCTGTATGACCGGGAGACCGGAAAAGAACACAGTGCTGTACATGGAATTATCCTGTTTAAGAACACTTCGGAATTCCATAAAAAAGAAGAAGAGGAAAAAGAACGGCTGCAAAAAGCGGTGCAGGAGGCCGATGCAGAAAGCAAAGCCAAGACAGACTTCATGAACCGCATAAGCCATGATATCCGTACACCGATCAACGGCATCATGGGGATGCTGGAGATTCTTCGGAAAAATGCACACAACCCGGAGAAGATGGAAGAATGTATGGATAAAATACAGGTATCTGCCGATCATCTGCTGGCACTTGTCAACGATGTACTGGATATGAACAAACTGGAAACTGATCAGATCCGGGAAGAGAATGAACCGTTTGACCTTGAAGTGCTGATGCGGGAAGTGGCGGTACTGATGAATCCACTTCTGGAACAGAACCAGATTACACACCGGGTACACCGGAAAAATATACAGCACACAGCACTGAAAGGAAGCCCGTTACAGCTGCGCCAGATCATGCTGAACCTGTTCAGCAATGCGGTCAAATACAACAAACCGCAGGGATCCGTGGATACCGACGTGGAAGAATTATCCTGTGACGGAAAAACAGCCTGGTACGAATTCAGAATCGCAGATACCGGTATCGGCATGAGCGGGGACTTTGTAAAGAATCAGCTGTTTGAACCGTTCACCCAGGAACAATACGGAGCCAGAACACGCTATCAGGGAACCGGACTTGGAATGTCGATCGTCAAAGGACTGGTGGAAAAGATGGGCGGAACCATTCAGGTGGAGAGCGTCCGTGGAGAGGGAACCACATTTACCTTCCGTCTGCCGTTCACCGTCAGTGAGACAGCCGCTTCAGAAACAACCACAGTGGGAGAAGATATATCGGATCTTCTTCGTGACCGAAAGATCCTTCTGGTAGAGGATAATGAGATCAATATGGAGATCGCACAGTTCTATCTGGAAGAAGCAGGGGCAAAAGTAGAAAAAGCATGGAACGGACAGGAAGCAGTAGCTTTGTTTTCCCAAAACCCTGCCGGCAGTTTCGATGCGATCCTGATGGATGTGATGATGCCTGTGATGGACGGCATGGAAGCCACACAGCGTATCCGTGATCTGAAACGGGAGGATGCGGCATCGATTCCGATCATTGCGATGACTGCACAGACGACAGCAGACATCCGGGAAACCTGCCGCAAAGCAGGAATGGATGACTATATCGCAAAACCGATCCGTGAGGAAGAACTGGCGAAGGTGATCAGAAAATCGTGGAAAGTAAAAAAAGTGTAATGCTTTGCGTTGACAAAGAAGAGATTACTGACTAAAATAAAATCAGCGAGAAGTCGCTTCCGGGAGATACCATACCGGAGGCGATTTACTTTTCTATGATAAAAACGAAGAGTAGATGAGGGGAGGGAATCATATGGATAATCAGTTACCGGAACTCAAAGTGAATATGTTGGGAAGGTTCTCCATAACCTATGGAGAACAGCCGATAACCTTCAAGAGAAACTCGGCAACCAAAGCAGTAAAACTACTGCAGATTCTGTTACATTCCAGTCTGGTGGAGGACCGCGGGAGCACAGGAATCCCCAGAGCCCAGCTGCTTGACGATCTCTTTGGAAGAGAAGAGCTGGCAAATGTGGGCAATAACCTGCGTGTGACGGTATTCCGTCTGCGCAAGATGCTGATCGAGGCGGGACTGCCGGAATATGAGTATATCGTAAAAGAAAAAGGTGTCTTTTACTGGCGCAGCCCGATGAAAGTAGATCTGGATGTGGCACGCTTTATGGAACTTGTCAGAGAAGGAGAAGAAGAAGTAGACGAAACCAGGAAGATGAATCTGTGGGAGAAGGCCTGCAGGCTGTACAAAGGAGAACTTCTTCCGATGCAGTCCGGAGAAGACTGGGTCATCATGAACAGTGTCCGTTACAAAGACAAATATTCCAAGATACTCCGCCGGCTGTGTGCCTACAGAAAAGAACAGCACGAATACGACACCATTCTGGAACTGACAGACAATGCCATCGAGATCTATCCGTTCGACGAATGGCAGTCCTTAAAAATTGATGCCCTGATGGGTATGAACCGCTACAAAGAAGCATATCAGCTGTACGATGCGACTTCAAAAATGTTCTTTGAAGAACTGGGAATCACACCATCCGAGCGCATGATGAACCAGTTCCAGGAGATGAGCGAACGGATGGGAAGAAAATACCATGCGGCAGGAGAGATCAAGGAAGACCTGAAAGAACCGAAGTACGAAGACGGTGCCTTCTACTGCAGCCTTCCAAGCTTCCGGGATAACTACCGGCTGGTGCGTCGACTGATCGAGCGAAACGGACAGTCCGCATTCCTTATGGTATGCTCCCTGACAGACGGCAACGGCCATCCGATGGAAAACCGGGAAAAGCTGGATGTGATGGCCATGGAACTGCACCGGGCAGTAAAAAGCAGTCTGCGCCGCGGAGATTCCTTTTCCAAATACAGCCCGTCTCAGTTCCTGATCCTTCTGGTCGGAACCAACCAGGAAAACTGTGACATTATCTTCCGGCGCATCGCCGCACGGTTCACACAAAAACATGGATCCTGGAACAAATATCTGGAATATTACGTATCATCCATCGCAGACGTGGAGAATCCAAATGCAAGATTAAGCTTTCAGAGAAATGAATTTCGCTGGAAATAGGCAACAGGAACAGGAGTGTGAAACATGAGTCAATTTTGGAATGGAGGAGTACTGGCAGCACCGAACCTGATCACGGTGTGTGTGGACGAAAGTCAGGCCAGCGAGATATCCGGCCGACTATATCACGGTTATTCCCAGGAGCCACAGTCCTTTGAAAATGTCGTGCAGCTGATCCGTTACATGGCAGACTTTTACGACAGCATTCGTTTTCCGGAATCCTCCGTGGTCCTTCGGGAGTTCACTTCGGAAAAGTGTGCGATGGAAGAACTACATGAAAAAAGTGTGGAATATCAGCAGCTGATGGAACAAAACGGCATCTGTGCCACGTTCCACATCTTCGTCAAATACCGCCAGAACGCCACCTGGCAGGGCATCCTTGCATGGAAAGAAGGACATCAGGAGATGAAATTCTGCAGTGTCCTGGAACTGATCATCGAGATGGATGCCATACTGGGAAGAAAATAAAAGTACAGAAAAAAGCAGGAACTCTTAGGAAAGATAAGGATTCCTGCTTTTTACTTTACAGGCGGAAAACATCAAAAAGTATTACATTTCACATCCGGGTAATTCAATCACAGATTGGAACAAAATGAAAGAATAATAAAAAAACGAGTTTCTTCTATATATAATAGGATCCACCGGATCGATCTCAAAAACCCTGTCATAAACCATAAAATTCCACATACAATATAAGTAATGAGGCAAAAACCCGCCAGAGAAACGTACCAATCCAAGGAAATACAGTAGATTCCACATATATCACCAGCAGACGGACATAATTACGCCAACAGGGAACAGGATCCGCACCGATATCACAAAACGTTACAGAATCCAACAAAAATAAAAAAAACACAAAATATATAATGACTGTAATGCTTTTAGTAATGGTGCGTTTATTATAATACATATATAAAAACAGAGTACAGAAGGAGGTGGAACAGCTGTGAGCGATTCTACTAAAAAGACGGAGACCTTTATCTTAAATATTTACAACAGGCAGAATGCCACCTGGCAGGGTTCGGTGACCTGGGTGGAAAAAAAAGAAAAGCAGCAGTTCCGCAGCGCTTTAGAATTATTAAAACTGATAGAGAGTGCTTTGGATGAAGAGGAGGGAGAAAACCATGAAAAGTAGAAATAAAAAAAGACTTCTGGCATTGGTGCTTTGCATGGTCGTTGCCATAAGCAACAGCAGCTTCATATTCGCATCCGAGACCGGACAGGCCGAATACCCACAGGAAGCGGAAGTACAGACTCAGGACGAAGCCGTTGCCAATGACATGGACGTGGCTGCCTACGCAGCAGATGAAGGCCAGGCAGTAGCCGATGAACAACCCGCAGCCGTGGAACAGGTTGCCGCAGAACCGGAAACAATCGCCGAAACCCAGGAAGCCCAGCCGGTAGCGGAAGCACCTGCTGCAGAACAGCCGACAACAGAGGCACCGGCAGCCCAGGAACCTGCAGCTGCACCGACCGAGGAGACAGCACCTGCATCAGAAAATGCTACAGCTGAAACTCCTGAAGAAGATGCAACACAGGCGGAAGCTGAAAACCAGCAGCTCACATGGAGCCAGGCTGTTGGAAACGCAACCGTTAACGTAACCGCAGAAGCAGGAGCACTTCCCGCAGACGCACAGCTTTCCGTAACAGAGATCACTTCAGAAGACGAAGTAAAGGAAATCGAAAAAGCAGTAGAAGAAAAAGCGATCGAAGAACAGTTTTCCATCAAGAATATCTTCTCCTACGATATCAAATTCCTGGTAAACGGTTCCGAAGTACAGCCAACCACTCCGGTACAGGTCAGCGTAGACACTCCGGAAATCACATCCAGTGAGGATGCAGCAGTACTGCATGTGGATGATAACAACGTAGCGGAAGACATGAACGGTGCTGTCGATGGAGAAGGAAAAGTCGTATTCGATGCTCCGCATTTTTCAAAATATGTCATTGTTCAGAAAGGTGGCTCAGAAGTTACTGTTACCATAGAACACTATGATAATACAAAAAATCCCAAAGAAAAGATATATGCAGATGATGTATTGACACTTCCAATCGGAGGTAAAATCAACGATTATACAAAAGCAACAAACTGGGATGTCGCAAGTGTTACTAAAGTCGAAACAGCAGACGGAACTGAAACAACAACAACTGTAGATACAAATAATGAACTTTCAGTTACCAGAGATTGTACAATTAAGGTATATTACACTCCCAAAACTAAGGATATTAATGGAGATACAACATTTTATGATTATACTGTAAAAGCAGGAAATAATAACAATACGTATTATTCGTTTAATATGCTTGGTGATTCCCCGATAGGTGGAAAAAAATTAACAGCAGGAACTACCTCACAAAATTTTAACCAGTATCAATATACGATTCCAATTGGTGGAAAATATGCAAATAATTATACGGGTAGTAAAGAGGTTGTAAAAGGCATTCTCAAAGGATTGGATAAGGATGGTAAAGTTGAGTTTAATTATCCTGAACCAGGTTTCTTTGAGGATTCAAATGCTACATGTGACGTAAATGGTAGAACCAGATATCTCCGAAAAGTTTACAAAGATTTAAAGCTGGGATTTGAACAAAGTGGAGATACCTACACATTAAAAACTGTAAAAGATACAAATGGTAATGTGCTTACCACCGAGGGATCCGATTTTTATCCATTGGATAATTCTCGGAAGCTCAGCTATGAAAGCTCCGAAACAGCACATAATTATTTCTTTGGAATGCGGTACGATGTTCCATTTAAAATCGGAGATTATGTAGGACCGATGAATTATGAGTTTACCGGAGACGATGATTTATGGGTATTACTCGATGGTAAATTAGTTTTGGATCTTGGTGGAATTCATAGCGCGGCTGATGGAACTGTTGATATTTGGAAAGAATTAGGGAAAACAGCTGGTCAGCTTACACCAGAAGAAAAAGAGAAAGAACATACATTAACTGTTCTGTACATGGAACGTGGTGCCGGAGAATCAAACTGTAAGATGAAATTCACACTTCCATCAGCAAGTATAGCAGAAGTTAGTCAGGTTCCGATGGCTGAATTGAATCTTCAAAAAGTAAACAAGAACAACGAAGGATTACAGGGCGCCAGATTTACCTTAGTAAATAATGAAACAAGCGAAACACAAACTGCAAATTCAGTAGGAGAAAATGGTAATGTAAAATTTACCAAACTTCGCGTGGGAACTTATACGTTACGTGAAGATGTTGCACCTAGCGGCTACATCCCATCGTTGGATACTTGGATCGTAAAAGTTGAGTTAGATAGCAACAATACAGCTATAGCGACCTTATATCTATCTGATGGAACTACACGATATACAGACAAAGCAGGTTCTTATTACCAGATCCTGAATATGACAAAAGAAGAACTTATAAACAGTTCGCTCGATTATAATAAAACAGCAAAAGTAATTGATTGGGATAAACGTACCTATCAGATTGATATTACTGCTGCTTCCAAATTAACATCAACTACTTCGACAGAACAGGCTGCGGTAGCAGATGTAATGATGGTTTTTGATACATCGGGTAGTATGTTATATAATACTAGTAATAGTAATAGTGATTCTGAGGGATTTAAGAGTGTTGGGAAATATAAAGATATTAAAAATACTTTAGATACAACCAAGGTTTATTATTACACGAAATCAATTCAGACGGTCAAATACGGGAAGTGGAGTTATGAAAATGCAAAACAACCGATGATATATCTTAATGGTAAGTGGATATATTACAACGGTACTTCGTGGAATAACGTTAATAATTCCAGTACAGAGAAAGTTTATACGATTGATAGTAGTTTAACCGGTTTAAAGGAAGCAGCTTCCGCTTTTACTACATCGATGGCAGCTTCTTCTACTAATAGCAGAATTGGCATAGCAACATTTAATTATGTTGGAAACCTAGTGAGTGGGCTCACAACGATTGGAACTAACAAAGACGAATTAGTGAAGAAAATCAGTAGTATCTACGCATCAGCTGGAACGTCTCCACAACTTGGTTTAGAGCGTGCATTGAAACAACTAGAAGAAAATAAGCAAGAAAATGTTCCGCGTTATGTAATTCTATTTACAGATGGAGATCCGAGCAGTAAAGACGATAAAGATAAGTCTGAATTGCAAGCCCAGAAGCTCAAAGAAAAAGGTATTACTGTTTACACAATTGGTTTAAAACTTAATAAGGACACTAAAAAATGGTTGGAAGATAATATCGCATCTAAAGGTTGCGCATATCCTGCTTCGAGTGTTGATGAATTAAAAACTATTTTCAAAAACATCCAGACAACAATAACACACGATCAGGACATGAAAAATGCGCAAATAAAAGATGTAATTGATCCTAGATTTGTAATTTTGGATGATTCAGGAAACCCAATTACTTCCAATTATTCGGGAATCGATAAGGGAATCACATTAAAGAATGGTGGAACAGTATATTACGACAAAACTACTGGTAATCAGTACATTGTTTGGAATGAACAAACAATTCCGAATAGTAAGAATGGAAGCTGGAACAAGTCAATTACTGTAAAAGCTAAAGATGACTATATCGGTGGCAATGATGTACCTACTAATATTTCACCGGATTCCATGATCCATACCGGATATGGAGATGCAGTTCTTCCTCAACCTAAGGTTAACGTAAAAGCCGAACTGAAGGTCAAAGACAAAGCAGTCACAATCTATAAAGGTGACAGCCTTCCGAATACAGACACTGTGTTGAATGAAATGTTTGACCTTGCAGGAAATACTAGTAAGTATAATGTTCCGGAGAGTAGTTTTACAACTGAATGGTACAGTGATCCAGAATGTACAACTAAGGTTACAGATTTAACTGCAGATACAGAGACTACATATTATCTAAAAGTAAGTTATGATGCAGGAGTACCATCAGACGGAAGTACTGCAAATACAGGCGGAAATATAGCAGGTGATGCAGATCATATTGTAGAAGCTGTAAATGAAAAAGATTCTGCAAAACTGTATGGCATTTATACAATCAAAGTTGTATCAGGTGAAATCCAGATTACAAAGAAACTGGAAAGCGCGTTGGAAACAGAATGTACATTCCACTTCAGTATTAAAAACGAGTCTGGAGTTGAAATCAAAAATGTTTCCATTACTATTCCAACAGGTTCCACCGAAGTAAAATTTGATGGTGAAGACCTGAAGGATTTACCTCGTGGAACATATACCATAAGCGAAGTTGATTCGAACGGATATGTATTGACCGGTTATCAGGTTGATAACACTACAAACTGTAGAAACACTAGCGATGAGCAACAAGAGAGTGTCACATTCAAACTTGGATATGAGATGGCAACTGATAGTGATGGTAAAGATGTAGATGTTATCAAAAATTACATTTATAATGAAAACAGTGGTGGAACCGTTGGAAGCGTTACTTTTACAAACGAAAAAGCAACGACAGCTTGGGATATTGTAAAAGTAAGCACAAGCGGAAATCAGGTTCGTTTGCCAGGTGCAGAATTTGTCTTACAGCAGGACGGAGAAACAGTTTATACCGGTACATCAAATACTGATGGAAAAATCATCTGGAAGAAAGCTGGAAAAGTAGTAAGCAGCCTTGAAAAAGGTGAGTATACACTTAAAGAGACAAAAGCTCCTACAGGTTATGTATTAAGCAATGAAGTGTGGACTATAAAGACAACAAAAGGTGGAAGTCTTGTAAGCTATACCACAGATAAGTCTAATGGTGAAATTGACAAGAGTGAGATTTCCGAAACAGATGGAACACTCCACCTGTACTTCAAAAATGAGGTAGTCTACGATCTTCCATCCACCGGTCACACCGGAATCTTCAACATCCTGATGAGTGGAATCTTGCTGATGCTCGCAGGCATTCTGATCATATACAAGATGAAAGGCAAGGAGGTGCTGAAAAAATAAGGAACCTTAATATTTCAGTGGCCTCCAAGCCACAACAATGATTTCCAGTGCAAATAAAAAGGAGAAAATAGCACTGAAAATAAAAGAGAGGAAATAAAAAAGAAAAGGAGAAAATCATATGAGTAAAGTGAAAAGAATTTTATCAGTGATTATGGCGATGGTAATGGTACTGGCTATGAGCGTACCGACATTCGCAGCAGTAGAAAACGCAACTATTACACTTAAAAGCTTTGATAAAGCTAATAAAGTTGAGTACATGCAGATTATCCAAAAAGATGAAACCAAAACTTCTGGTTGGGCATTTACCAATGGAGCAGGAAAATGCTTTACAGAAGCATTTGGACTTACTGATTCAGAGGATGCACAGCAGCAGGTTATCTGGGGATTAATCAAGTATAACGATAACTCTGTTAAATTGCCAACAGGCGTAACAGCAGTAACAGCAACAGCAGCAAAGATTGACTTAGCATTAAGTAAAGTTGCAGCACTTAGCGGATTCACTGTAGCAACAAATAAAGAAAGCATTGAAGTAAATGCAGCTGGTGTTTATGCAATCAAAGCAGAAGAAACAGGATTTACTTATAAAACAGCGACCGCATATGTAGGATTTGGAGAACCATATCCAGCATTAACAAATGCAGAAGTAACAGCTAAAAAGTCTCCAACATCTGTAGACAAAACAGTAGTAGATGAAGAAGATCATGTAGTAGCAATCGGAGATATCGTAACTTATACAATCGAAGCATATGTACCATTTATTGATGCAGCTAATACAGAGAACAGAACATTTACAATCACTGATAAAATTACTGGTGCAGATTACTACTTAACAGGTGCTGGTTCTATTAGCAGTGTTACAATGGTTGGAACGAATAATCAGGTTGGTACAATCGAACCAAATGAAGAGGGTACAGGATTTACTATTAATTTAAATAGCTTAGTTACAGATACATCTAATCCAAATGCAGGAAAGAAAATTACAGTTACTTATACTGCAAAAGTAAAAGAATTAACAGTAGAGAATAGAGCAGGTAGCCATGCAGCAGACGTAGAATACGGCGGAAATAATGTACCAGTTAAATTATTCACTGGAGAAATTACTTTATTAAAATATGGTGATAGTGATGTAACAAACGTATTAAAAGATGCTGAATTTGAAGTATCTAAAGATGAAGCAGCTACACCATTAAAATTCAAACTGCAAGAAAATGGAAATTATAGATATGCTCCAGATGCAGAAGATGCTAGTACAGTTGTTAAAACAAATGCAGAAGGTAAAATCGTTGTAGAAGGTTTAAATGTTGGTACTTATCACTTTAAAGAAACAAAAGCACCGGAAGGATATTCCATTAATACAGACGGTAAAGACATTACGCTTACTCAGACTGGCGTAGCTACAGCTATTGTTAAAGCTTCTGACAAGTTGAATGATACCAAACTTAACGCTCTGCCATCCACTGGTGGTATCGGTACAACAATCTTCACAATCGGCGGTTGCGCGATCATGATCGTAGCAGCTGGTCTGTTCTTCGCAACAAGAAGAAAAACTCAGAAATAATGAACAATAAGGAACCCCGTACACTCTCAGGAGGAACGGAAGAACCCATGAAAACGGGGCGGCTCGCCCGCCCCGTTTTTGATAAAAAAGCTTTACACGACAGCATATAGGATTTAACATTAGAGTTGAGACAAGATACAACAGTAAGGAGAGCCCGGATGAAGAAAAAATTATCAATTGTATTAGCAGGAATTTTGTTTTTAGCCGGTTTGTCCTTGTTGCTGTATCCGCTGGTGGCAAACCAGTGGAATAACTACAGACAGAGCCGACTGATCTCGGAATATGAATCTGTAGTAAAAGACGAATCAAGGAAAGGAACCATCAATTATGAAAAGGAATGGGAGCGGGCCAATGCGTATAACCAGTCTCTTCTTCCAAGCATCCTTCCCGATTCTTTCGCAATCGCAGCAGCATCCGATAAGCCCGGTGAGGAATATATGTCCTGTCTGAACATCCTGACAGATGAGATGATGGGATATGTGGAAGTGCCGAAGATCAATATCAAGATCCCGATCTTCCACACCACTTCGGAAGAAGTACTCAGCAAAGGAGCCGGTCATCTGGAAGGAAGTTCCCTTCCGGTAGGTGGAGAGAATACCCATTCGGTAATCTCTGCACACCGTGGTCTTCCAAGTGCCAGTCTTTTCACAGACCTGGATCAGCTGGAAGACGGAGATCATTTTCTGATCCGTGTACTGGATCAGACACTTTGCTACGAAGTGGATCAGATCCATATCGTGGAACCGGAGAATACCAGTGATCTGGCAGTGGAGCCGGGACAGGATCTGGTAACTCTTCTGACTTGTACTCCATACGCGGTCAACACGAAACGTCTTCTGGTAAGAGGGCATCGCGTACCGTATGAAGAAGAGACGATCGAGAAGGAAGAGAAAGAATCTCCGATGAGTCTCTATACCAACTATCTGTTATGGGTAGTGGTAGGGCTTGCAGTAACCGCAGTGCTGATCATTTCCTTATGGCAGTACGACAAACGGTATAAGAGAAAAAGGAAAGAAAAACAGGCAGCAGCAGATGGGGCACTAAAAGATGCCTCTGACCGGAAAGAGGAAGAGAGATGAGAAGAAAATTATCGGGAATTCTCTTTGGTCTGCTGTTTCTGGTAGGATTTGGGATCCTTGCCTACCCCACGGTATCCAATCAGTGGAATACGTACCGGCAGAGCAGGCTGATCAGTAATTATGAACAGGCGGTCAGCGATATGCAGCCGGAGGATTACACGAAAGAGTGGGAAGCGGCGAGAGAGTTCGACAGTACTCTGGTACAGAATAATATATATGGTGATGCGTTCGGCAGTGATGATGTGGACATGAAGGACACAGACTACTGGAAGGTTTTGAATGTGGCAGGTGATGGCGTGATGGGGTATCTCTCCATCCCGAAGATCAATATCAAGCTTGCCATCTACCACGGAACCGCGGAGGATGTTTTACAGACGGGGATCGGTCATATGAACGGCACATCCCTTCCCATCGGCGGAGAGAGTACACACAGTGTACTTGCCGCTCATAGAGGTCTTCCGGCAGCCAGATTATTTACGGATATTGACCAGTTGAAGCAGGGGGATATGTTTTATATCCATGTACTGGATGAGACGATGGCATATCAGGTAGACCAGATTCTGGATATGGTAGATAAAGATGATCACGAGACACTGGAGGAGGCACTGCAGATCCAGGAGGGGGAAGATCAGGTGACCTTATTCACCTGTACCCCATATGGTGTCAATTCCCACCGGCTTCTGGTCCGGGGAACGAGAGTTCCGTATAACGGTGAGGAGGAAGTGGAGAGTACACCGGTGGACAGCATGTTACGTGCCATCCAGAATTATTATATGTTATACTTAATCTTGGGATTAGCAGTGACACTGCTTGTGATACTGATCATGAAGTTCCTGTTTGACCGGAAGAATAAGAAACGCTCCGGTAAGACGGATGATATGTCGAAGGAGGGATAGAGGTGACTATGAAAAAGAGAATAAAAACCGCAGGGGCGCTGACCCTTGCAGCAATAACTGTTTTATCAGCAGCCGGTTTATCCAGTGTATATGGTGCTCTTGGAGTAGAGACAGATAGAAAATGTTCTCTTACATTTACATTGGACGACACGGAGTTCGATGAGCTTCGTGACCTGGAGATTCCGGTGGATGTGTACAAGGTAGCGGACATTACAGAAGAAGCAGTGTATGATACTGCAAAGTATACGGATTTTGCTGGTCTGGGACTGGAAAATGTGAGCAGTACTACCACCGCAGAGGAATGGGCACAGATGGCAGAGGATGCCATGAAGATCGTAGAGGATAAGAAAATTGCACCAACCGCAGATGTAAAAGTTACCAAACCGGCAGGTGCAGCGGAATCCACCGGTGTGATCAACAATCTGGAGACCGGTATGTATCTGGTACAGGCCGAAACCGTGCAGACCAGTGAGTACACCTATGATTTTACCCCGTACCTGGTATCTCTTCCGAATAACTATTATTCCAAAGAGAACCCGGACGATACCTGGGTATATGATGTGACAACCGGTATGAAGCCGCAGCAGACACAGCGTTACGGAGATCTGGAGATCGTCAAGGATCTGACAGAGTACAATGCTTCCCTTAAGGATGCACTCTTCGTCTTCCAGGTAGAAGGCACCAGAAACGGCGAACAGGTCTACAGTGATGTAGTTTCTATTAAGTTCAACCAGGCAGGTAAAAAATCAGTCCTGGTGAAACATCTTCCGGCAGGAACAAAAGTTACTGTAAAAGAAGTGTATGCAGGCGGAAGCTACAGCAACACTTCCGGTGGCACACAGGAAACAGTGATCGTTGCCGAGGGAGTTACAGATAATCCGGCAAGCGTCAGCTTTACCAATACGTACAACGGAAAACTGATCCCGGGAACCGGTATCGTGAACCATTTTGAGAATAAGGACGGCGAGTGGAGCTGGGAACAGCAGACAGATGAACCCGCCATTGCCAATTAGGGAAAGGGGTGCAGGATATGAGAAAATTAAGTAAAAAAAGTCTTTGCCTTGCAGCCGCAGCCCTGACACTGACAGCGGGGATCAGCGCAGGAACAGCGATGGCGTATTTTACCACGTATGCGGAGGCTTCCGGTAATGTAACTCTGAATATGGGATTTACGGAGACAAAGCCTACAGAGGAATTCAGTAACTGGACCAAACATGTGACTGTGAAGAATACCGGTGATTTTGCTTGTTTTGTCCGTGTAAAAGCACTGGCAGGAGAAAAATATCAGGATGGCCTGCAGTACAGTGATTCCGATGGAAAGTGGACACCGGGAGAGGAAGGCTATTATTATTACAGTGAGCCGGTCGCTCCGGGAGAGAGCAGTTCGGTTCTGGATATTAAGATCGACAGCAAGGATACAAAAGACAGTTTTAATGTAGTCGTCGTTCAGGAATCCACAAAGGTTTTATATAATGAAAACAACGAACCGTACGCAGACTGGACACAGATCGCTGATACCAGCGAGACAGCCGGAGAATAGGAGGGTGAGAGATGAGTAAGAAAAAGAGAATGCCCCTTGGGGGACTGACCGTGGCTCTTCTTTCCGCTTCTGTGGTATTGCTGGCAGGAAGTACGGTGGGAAGTGCCAGAGCGGCATTGACTTATTACAGTGAGAACTATGGTGCACAGGTGGAGGTTTCCAAAATCGGTGTCAGCCTAGAAGAAAGTAATGATAAAGGCAAAAGTTATACTAAAATCAGTAAAAGAAATTATATTTCAAATGGAAAATGGGATGAGGCAACAGGCGATCTGCTGACAGGTTTGAAAGAAGAAAAGATCGTACCCGGAAAGCAGTACGATGAAGCACTTAAGGTAACCAACAGCGGTTCCATCGACAGTTATGTCAGAGTAATCATCAAGAAGAGCTGGACAGACAAAGAAGGTGTGAAAGATACCACTCTTTCCCCGGATCTGATCGATTTGAATCTGAATCTGAAAGAGGGAAGTGGCTGGGTGATCGACAAGAATGCATCTACAAAAGAGAGAACCATTCTTTATTACACCGGTATTCTTCCGGCAGGTAAAAGCACACCGGCTCTGAGTAATACCTTAACCATCGACAAGAGCATCGCCACAAAGGTAACACAGGATGTGAAGGAAGAGGATGGTTATAAAACCATCACCACAACCTACGCATACGATGGTTATAATTTCCAGCTTGAAGCCGAAGCAGATGCAGTGCAGACGCACAACGCACAGGACGCCATCAAGAGTGCCTGGGGTGTGGATGTAGACGTAGACGGCAATGGCAATATCAGCTTACGATAGGAGGGTGCAGAAGATGAAAAAAAGAATTTTGTGCCTTGCCATGGCAGCGATCATGGCCGTAGGCATACATACAACAGCATTTGCAGAGACCTTGCAGGGAGGTTCTGACTGGAAGGTAGAATTCAACGGTTCCAAGATGAGCAGTAATTTTACTTCCGCAGACATGAAGAAAGATATCTTCCAGTTACAGCCGGGAGATACCATGGAACTTCAGGTAGGACTGAAGAACACCAGTGAGAAAGATGCAGACTGGTATATGACCAACGAAGTATTAAAATCTCTGGAAGACAGCCAGAGCATCGCAGAAGGCGGCGCATATGGTTACAAGCTGACTTATGTGGGACCGGATAAGAAGGAAACCGTATTATACGACAGCGAAACCGTAGGCGGTGAGGATGCCCAGAAAGGTGAAGGTCTTCACCAGGCTACCGATGCACTGGAGAAGTATCTGTATCTGGATCGTCTCTCCAAAGGTGATGTAGCTTCTGTTCATCTGACAGTAAAGCTGGACGGTGAGACACAGGGTAATGATTATCAGGATACACTGGCAAGTCTTCAGATGAGTTTCGCAGCCGATCCGGTGACGGTAACAACCGTGACGAAGAAGGGCGAAGACAAAGTTGTCAATAAGACAGTGACCAAGACAGTGCAGACACCGACAAAGAATGTTGTAAGATCCCCGAAAACGGGTGATACCACTCAGATCCTTGCCATCAGTGCGGTAGCGCTGGCAAGCGGTGTGATTCTTCTGATTCTGGCAGTGGTACTGATCAAAAAGCGAAAAGAGGGGAAAGGAGAGGGTCAGAGATGAAAAAAATGTATAAGATAGCCACAGTTCTTCTGGCCTTTTGTTTTCTGCTTGGATCAGTTCCTATGAGTGTTAAGGCAGAGGATTATACGTATAAGGTAACAATTTACAGCGGTAAACAGGGAACATTTACAGGTATACCGGGAAATCTGGTAAAAGAAAATAATGCTACAGTTTCTATTAGCGATGATAAGAGTGCTATTGTAATAGACAAACTGAATCCAAATGATTCGGTAAATATGTCAGAACTATTAACCTCAGTTTCGCTGGGTAGTAACAGCAAATATTATGTTCGTGGAATTAAAGAAAGCGGACGTGATAATAGTGAAAAACTGAATACACTTTCATTTGATGTGAAAGAAGACCAGGAATACGTAGTAGCATACGGAATCAAAGGCGATCAGGTAGCTTACACCATCAATTATCAGGATGCTAACGGCAACAAGCTGGCAGACAGCCAGACCTTCTATGGTAATGTAGGTGACAAACCGGTGGTTGCATATACCTATATCGATGGTTACACACCGGAGTACAGAAACCTGACCAAGACCTTATCTGCCAATGCAGCAGAGAACGTATTTACCTTTAATTATCTGCCATATGAGACTGTAACCGTGACAACACCGGGACAGACCATCACCAACACCACCGAGCAGACAGTTACCGTACCGGGAGGTACAACAACTACAACCGGTGGTACTACCGGAACAACCGGTGGAACTACAGGCACAACCGGTGGCACAGGAACCAATGCCAATGGCGGTAACGCAGCAGGCACAACCACCGGAAACGGTGATGCACAGGGCACAGATGCCACAGGTGGAACCGGCAATGGCGGACCTGGCAATGTAACAGATAATCAGGGAACAGAAGGCACAGAAAACGGCGGAACCACCCAGGATGCACAGGGTAACGAAGACATCACCACCATCGGTGATGAAGATATACCAAAAGCAGACCAGGATCTGAAAGATCTGGACGATGAGGATGTACCGAAGAGTGACAAAGACCTGGATGGAAACAAGAAAGTAAAGAAGAGCCTTCCTCTGGTAGCCGGCGTTGGTATCGGCGTAGCAGCACTTGCAGCACTGGCAGCAGGTATTGTGATCGTCAGAAAACGTGTACACAGATAATCAGACAGTGGAAAGAACAGTGAAACTGCTGTATGGAGTAAAAACAAAACTCCATACAGCAGTTTTTTTGTTGTTCACACAAATCAAAGTCTCGAAGGGTATTCTATTTTGTATAAAATAACATATAAAGAAGATTTGCTTTCTTTTACGTAATGTATTATAATATACATATGTGTCTCACGGAAGGAACGAAAATCATATTTTCCGTGAAAGTGTAATACAACTCAGGGAAGTGGTTGTTTCAGGAGGCTGTAAACAGAAGTATGCAAACATGTGGAACGTATATGAAGAACAAAAAATTGAAGAACCAACAGGTTTTGTATGTAAAAATGTTCGGTGATTTTTCCCAGAAATATCAGGGGAGATCTTTGATCGCAAAGAAGAAAAAAGAGACGCAGTTTGCACTGGTATTGCAGTTGATTTTCCATAGCGGAGAAGAGGGGATCGGCCGGGAACATCTGGAGAAGGTTTTGTTTGGTGAACGGACATTGGACGATGCGAATCATGCGATCCACAGCCTGATTTATAATATCAGAAAGAAGCTGGAGCAGACAGGGCTTCCGAAAGGAAAATATATTATTTCCAGAAGGGGAAGATTTTACTGGGACAAAGAGATTCCGTTTGAAGAGGATGCGCAGTTGTTTGAAGAGTACTGCAGCAGAGCATGCAGGGCAGGGGACTGGGAGGAACGGATTGAGCTGTGCTGGAAAGCTGCCTTGCTGTATAAAGGTGCTTTTCTTAAGGACTCTGAGCAGGAAGGCTGGGTAAAAGAGGAACGGGAGCGTTACCATATCATGTTCCGGAAGCTGATAGAATATATGGCAGAGCTTCTGCGGAAAAAGAAGGCATATATTCAGCTGGAGAAGCTGGGCCGGCATGTATCGAAAGCAGCGCCATATGAAGAAGGGGAACTGCTGGTGATCGAGGCACTGACCGGTATGGGAAGAACGGAACAGATAGAGAGTCTGTATGTGGAAACCATGGAAAAGTATCGTCAGGTCTATATGGAAGAAGAACTGTGCAAATTAAAGGATTTCCGGAGAAAAATCGAAGAACAGCTTGACCATCCGTATGATATACTGGATAATATACAGGAGAATATGACAGAACAGCTGGAAAAGGTACAGGAGCCATATCAGTGTAACTGGATGGTGTTCCGGGAGATTTATCATATGGTTGCACGTATGATAGAGCGAAGCGGTCAACAGGTGCAGCTGATGTTATGTACATTAACGGATATGGAGGAACATCCCATCAGATCCGATGAATGTGCAGAGGTACTGTCACGGTATATATGGGAAAGTATCTGCAGAAGTATTCGTGCGGGAGACGTAGTTACCCGTTACGGGAAGGGACAGTATCTGGTGCTTCTGATCAATACAAAACCGGAGGATTGTCAGGAGATCCAGAAACGCATCGATGCACAGTTCCGGAAGAAAGATACCGTGTATGAGATCCGGTACAGCGTGAAGTCTGTCAGAAGTCTGAATAATGCAAAGGATGATCAGGGCCTGTCATAAGGTGTTTTTCGGGCAGGCATCGGTTCTGGTACAGGATATGGGAAAAAAGAAGAAAGAAAAAAGAGGGGCACTGGCAGGATGTGCCCGGGTCTGTAAGATATTCGGAACGGTCTGTCTGGTGGCAGTGATTCTTGTATGTCTGCCATTAACCCTTCCGCGGGTCTTCGGGTATGAGATCTATACAGTCATCAGTGGAAGTATGGAGCCGGCGATACCGGTGGGAAGTCTGGTCTATGTACAGCCTGGAGCACCGGAGGATGCCGAGACAGATGATGTGATCGCATTCCACAGTTCTATGGATACGGGAGCGATCATCACACACAGGGTTATCAAAAATGATATAGTAACCGGTCAGATCCACACCAAGGGTGATGCAAATGAAAAAGAGGATCTGTATCCGGTGGGCTATGATTATTACATGGGAAAGGTAGTGTATTCTGTTCCTGTGCTGGGACGGGTACTTGCATTTTTCGTGACATTTCATGGTAAGATCGCAGCGGGAAGTCTGATCGGACTTGCGATTCTGTTACAGATCATCGGTGGAATGCTGGAATCTGCGAATGAGAAGAAACAGGCAAAAATATCGCAGAAATAGCTTTGCGATATTAGCAGAAAATAGTATAATAACAGTAGCTGTGAAAGATGAGACAGTTACTGAGAAAAGAAGGTAACCGGGGCAGCAGCCTGCAGTTACCTTCTGTGTTATAGAAAGAAGGACAGGTACGATGGGATTTAAAAAAGTTGATGTAAAAACACTCGAGATGAAACCTTTTGAGAAGATCGGTTCCGAATGGATGCTGATTTCTGCAGCAAAAGACGGCAAAGCCAATACAATGACCGCTTCCTGGGGCGGCATCGGCGTTCTGTGGGGCAAGAATGTGGCAACAGTATATATCCGCCCGCAGCGTCACACCAAAGAATTCGTAGATGCAGGTGATACATTTACCATCAGTTTCTTCGGTGGCGAGCACATGAAAGAGCTGGGCTACCTTGGCAAAGTCTCCGGCAAAGATGTCCCGGACAAGATCGAACAGTCCGGTCTGCATCTGACAGAAGTAGACGGTCAGCCGGGATTCGAAGAGGCTACACAGGTGCTGGTATGCAGAAAGCTTTACCATGACGAGATCAAACCGGAAAACTTCTATGAAACGGAAGAAGATGAAAGATGGTATCCGGAAAAAGATTATCATACCATGTACATCGCTGAGATCCGGGAGTGCTGGGTGAGAGAGTAAAGCAGAAAGAAAAACATACAATTGAAGAACAAATGTCCAGCGGAACATATGCTGTTAACCAATATTTTACATGGAGAAGATTGTGAAATTAATCATTCTCATATATAATAAATTATATAATGTGTCGTGGAAAAAGATAATTTTCAGAAAATGTATATGGGGATGGAGGACGCTGTATGAAGAAGAGAAGAATATTCCGCAATCTGAACGACAAAGAGTTCGCCTGGGTGCTTTATGATGTGGGTAATTCGGCGTATACGATGCTGGCGTGTGCGCTGATACCTATCTGGTTTAAGGCGATGGCGATAGGGACAAAGCCGGGGCAGCTGACATCGGATCGGGCAACGGCTTATTACTCGATGGCGATTGCGGTGATCACGATCGTGGTTGCGTTGCTGGGTCCAGTGTGTGGAGCGATTTCTGATTATAAAGGCATGAAAAAAATCTTTTTTACCAGTACCGTTGCAGTGGGCGTCTGTGGATGCATCCTGAATGGATTTGCCTGTCAGTGGATCGTATTTTTGCTCCTGTTTGCAGTAACCAAGATCTTTTACAATATGTCCCTGATGTTTTATGACTCGATGTTAAACGATATCACCACAGAAGAACGGATGGACGAAGTTTCTTCTTATGGCTATGCATGGGGATATCTGGGATCGTGTATTCCGTTTCTGATCGCGCTGGTGGCTTATGTACTCGGACCGGATATGGCGGGTATCATTTCCGGCAGTTTATCCATGGCGATCGGGTTTGCGGTTACGGGGCTCTGGTGGCTTCTGGTGACGGTTCCGCTGATTAAGAATTATAAACAGATCAATTACGTGGAAAAGAAAGAACATGCAGTGGGAAGTGCGTTCCGCAGGATCTTTGAAACCATCAGGTTTATCGCAACAAAAGATAAAAAAGTATTTTTCTTTCTGATCGCATTCTTTCTCTACATCGATGGCGTGGGAACGATTATTGATAACTGTATCAATATCGGAACGGACCTGAACCTGAGCACTGTGGGACAGGTGATCTGTCTGCTGGCGACACAGGTTGTTGCCTTTGGCGGTTCACTGGTATTTGCAAAATTGTCGAAGAAGTACGATACCGTACAGCTGATCCTGGTATGCATTGCAGGGTATTTTATCGTCTGCCTGTATGCGCTGACCTTAAAGAACCTGATAGGTTTCAGTTTTCTGGCATTCGGTGTGGGATGCTTCCAGGGATCCATCCAGTCCCTGTCGAGATCGTACTTTTCCAAGATCATTCCACCGGATAACTCGGGAGAATATTTTGGTCTGTATGATATTTTTTCAAAAGGAGCATCTTTCCTTGGATCGGCTGTGATCGCAGGAGTAAAACTGGCTGGAGGGACCATTAATATTGCAGTGGCATCACAGGCAATCTTTTTCTTCCTCGGATTCATCTTCCTGAAGATCGCAGATGGAAAAGAGCGGAGGATTGTGGAAAGTAAATAAAGAGTATCAGAAGGAAATGCGGGAATAAAAAAGCTAATTACATATTGCAGCTATAAACAGCAGGAGTTTGAAGATCAGTAGACGGATTTTCAGGCTCCTGTTGTCTGTGTATGATAGAAAGATGATTTTCAGACAGTCAGGAAGAAATGTGGAAAGATAAAAAGTAACTATTTAGTAGGTAACTGTGAGGGTATTGAACAGTTGCGATAAAAAAGAAATCAGAGAGGGATATTTTCCGGAGTTTTCCGTCTAATCTATGTAAACAAAAAAAGCCGGCCGGCAAACCAACCAGAAAAGGTGGTGCAAAAGTGACAAAAGAACAATTAGGAACCTTGATCCTGGATTCCGAGAGGCAGATGTATTCTACTGCAAAATCCATGTTATACAGCGATCAGGACTGTGCGGATGCCATCCAGGAGACGATTGTAAAGGCATTTTCCGGAGTGCATACACTGCGAAATGACAAATATGCAAAAACATGGCTGATGCGGATCCTGATCAATGAGTGTTATACCATCCTGAGAAAGACAAGTAAGGTGATTTCTCTGGATGAGATGTGTGAGACGACGGAGCTTGCAGCGGATGAAAAGAGTGACTACAGCGATCTGTACAAAGCAGTAGGTTCTCTGAAAGAAGATCTGCGGATGCCGGTGATTCTGTATTATATTGAGAACTTTAACATCAGAGAGATTGCGCAGATTATGGATATCAGCGAAGGAGCCGTACAGAAGAGACTGGCCAGAGCAAGAGGAAAATTACGACAGGATCTGCAGGAAAGTGAGGCGTGGACATGAGATTAGAAGAGATGAAAAACAATATCCCGGAAACTCCCGATTTTATTCATAAGATGGTACAGGAAGAAGTCAGCAGACAGCTGCAGGACACCAAAGTGGTACCCATGAAGAAAAGAAAATGGAACAAAGTGCAGGCAGCCGCCGCAGCCGCCCTGTGTCTGCTTGCTACTTCCACAGTGGCGTATGCCGGCAACAGACTGTACCATATGTATGTGGAAAAACAGGGAAATTACCGTGTGGAGACTGGGATTCAGGCAGACGCCGGAACATCCGTGCAGCTCCCGGAACAGATTCATGATGTGGCAATCTCAACGAACTATATTCCGGATGGCATGACATGGACAGATGAAGATCATCTGCAATATACAGCACAAAACGGTGGCTTTACATTTAGTTCTGTACTGCTTGACAGTGATGATTTTGAGAAAGCAAAAGAAGATAAAAATATCGTAGAGAGTGAGGAACATACTTTTGGCAAGTACGAAGGTGTCTATCTGAGATATCATGAAGTGATACAGGACGGCTTCTTTAACCAGCGTATCTACCTGTTTTGTCCGGAAGAATACCGTGTGATCACCATCTATGTGGGCGATGATGTATCCAAAGAGGACGCCCTGAAGGTAGCAGATAATCTTCAGATCACAGAAAAAGATACCATGATAGAAACTGCCGGTATGTATACCTGGAGTGATATTGTCTCACCGGAAGAGGTACAGGGGGACGAAGCTGTAACCAGTATATCTGCTGACCGGCTTCCGGTTGCCGAAGTCGGAGAGAAAGTTGATCTGATAGCCAGCGGTGAAGATAAAGATGGAAATTACGCAGACAATATTCCGATACAGGCAACGGTAGATTCTGTTCAGATCACAGATGACCTTCAGCTTCTGAACGGCCAGATTCCGGAGGAATGGGAAGATGCTGTCGGAGAAGACGGAAAACTAAAAGAAAACACAATCTCCTACATTCGGGAAGGAGACGGAGTCAATACGTTGGATGAAGTCGTAAAAACAAAGACCGAACAACAAAAACTGGTATATACTACCGTCACATACACCAATACATCAGACCAGGAAGCAGACCATATACTCTACATTGGTTCCCTGATGATGTGCCACAACGATGGAAGTACATACAAAGTGTATACACCGGGCGAAGAAGCCGGAGACGGTTACGACCGCTGCACCTGGGACGGAGTAGCCAGAACCGGTGAAATGAAATACTGCAGTGTAACCGAGAACTATGGTAATGGCGGAAACTATATCCCGTCCCTCAAACCGGGCGAAAGCATCCAGATATCCATGGCATGGATCGTCAACGAAAGCGACCTGAAAGAAATGTACCTGAACCTCAACGGCACAGGCGCCTCCTACCAGTTCGATGACGAAATCCTTGCAAACGGCATTATCGACATCCGTCAGAACTAGTACATCGTTTTCGAAAAATCATTTCCGCAATCTGCAAGCCCCACTTTGCGGTACATGTTACCCTCATTCGGATAAAATCCCACACAAACTGGGACTCGCAGACAAGTGTATAAGCGATACATAAAAAATCAGGAGAACAGGAGTTCATAACCCTCTGTCCTCCTGATTGTCTATGTGCCTGGTACCCCAGAAAAACACAATAATTGCCCGCAATATCCGAAACTCAACACTATCCACAATATACATACCTGCCGCTTTCCAATACCCAGAAACAATGCCCCTGCCCCGGAGCGTGAGACAGCCTTTTGCCGGCGCCTTTAGCAAATATGAGATCCAGCATTTACGCAGGCTTTCGCGAGGGTCAGCTGACCCTCGTGAACATAGCCGAAGTTAATGCTTAGCTTAGATTTGCGTTGCCGGCGGTTGTCTCACGCTCCGGGGCAGGGGCATTGTTTCGTCCGCATCGGTAGCAACTCCGGTGCAGGGACATTGTTTTATCCGCATTTGACTATGATTTCACGCCGCCAACAATATTCCACCCCCAAAATGAATAACATCCCCCACCCCCGTCAATCCTCTAAAAAAAACAAAAGGAGCCATAAAAAATGAAACACCAATCCCACGCAACCCTAACAGCCCTCCTGTTCCTCTCCTTACTTCTCGTGACAGAATCCCCCCGCTATCTCCAAGACAAGTCCACTTCCACCCTCCAGCAACAAATCGCAACACAAGTACTGCGCTTTCACATAAGAGCCAACAGCGATACCGTCGCCGACCAGCAAAAAAAACTCCGGATAAAACAATCCCTCCTGGAATGGCTGACACCCATCCTCTCCGAAAACACCAGTAAATCAGAAACCATACAGTGCATCAGGAAAAATCTCCCGGACATCCGAAAAGAAGCCACCCGTATGGCCGCCCCGGAACCCGTCACCGTAACTCTTCAGAAAGAATGGTTCCCTGAAAAAACCTATGGAACCTGTACTTTCCCGGAAGGAATCTATGATGCCCTTCGCGTAGATATCGGACAGGCAAAAGGCCATAACTGGTGGTGCGTCCTCTACCCCTCCCTGTGTTTTGCGGATGCGCTGGAGCCTTCCATGACCGAAGAGGGTGAAGAAAAACTGCAACAGGTACTCGATGAAGATGCTTATGACCTCCTTCTGCATCCACAGAAGCTGAAAATCCGGTTTAGACTTGAATTCTTCTTACGAAACAGGTAGAATATGATAAGTATGTAAGCAGTGACAGAAGAAAAATGTAACTGTAAAAACAGGAAACCTGAATGGGAGAAGAGACATGAAAACAGATCGTAACGCACCGATAGGTGTATTTGATTCCGGTGTCGGCGGGCTCACGGTGGCCAGAGAAATCATGAGAAACCTGCCCATGGAAAAAATCGTATACTTCGGAGATACCGCCCGCGTTCCTTATGGAAGCAAATCCAAAGAAACCGTTATCCGGTACTCCAGACAGATCGTCCGATTCCTGCAAAAACAGGGCGTAAAAGCAATTGTGATCGCCTGCAATACAGCCAGTGCGCTGGCACTTGATACCCTTGAAAAAGAAATCGATATCCCGATCATCGGTGTGGTAAAACCGGGAGCCAGGGTAGCGGCAAGAGAGACTACAAAAAAAAGAGTTGGTGTTATTGCAACCGAAGCGACCATCAACAGCCACCTGTACAGAGAACTGATCCAGCAGATTGATCCTGAAATCACGGTAGTCGGAAAACCCTGCCCGTTATTCGTGCCACTGGTAGAAGAGGGCTGGCGAAAAGATCCGGTCACAGAGATCGTGGCCCGCAGATACCTGAAAGAGATGCAGGACGAAAAAGTAGACACCCTGATCCTTGGCTGTACCCATTATCCATTACTCCGCGGGGTGATCGGATCTATTATGGGTGATCAGGTACAGCTGGTAAACCCGGCGTACGAAACCTCACTGGCATTAAAACAATTACTGATCGAACAGGACCTGCTGAATCAGGGATCGGTAGAAGAAGAATTTCCATACCGTTTCTATGTAAGTGATGCGGCAGAAAAGTTCAAAAGCTTTGCCAACTCCATTCTCCCCTATGATGTGGAGATGACAAAACAGGTAAATCTGGAGGAATAAAAAGATGACAAAAGAAGTATTGATCCATCTGAAAGGTATGCAGACCACGGATGACCCCCATGGTTCTGATGACCCTCTGGAGCTGATCACTGTCGGAGAATATTATTACCGGAACAATACCCACTATCTGTTGTATGAGGAACAGATGGAAGGACTTGACGAACCGATACATAACCTGGTCAAGATCCGTCCCGGTCATATGGAAGTGCGAAAAAAAGGACCGGTACAGACCAATATGGTCTTTGAGACAGAAAAACAGAACATGGCCTGCTATCAGACACCATATGGTCCGATCCAGATGGATATCACAACGACCGGAGTAAATTTAGGGGAAGAAGAGGAACTTCTGGAGATAAAGACAGAATATGTTCTGGGGATGAATGGTCAGAAAGTAGCGGACTGTCAGATGCATATCCGTGTAACCCCGAAGGGCAGCAAAGAGACTACATTTTTCAGAGCATAATCAAAATTGGTCCACCGGACCAATTATTGATTGATATGCAATGCAACAAAAAACGGAGCTTATCATCCATCACTGGAAAATAAGCTCCGTTTTTGAGTTTTATTTGTCTTTTTTTGCGATTTTGTTTTTCATTCTCCGGAAGAACTTTTCCTTCTGTTTTGGCTGTTCCAGAGGACCTCTGACACCGCGGACATCTGTGATATAGATACCACTGATGGTAGCTTTCACTTCTTTTTTCAATGGGATCAGATCGAAAATCTTCTCGTCAGCAACCATCGTCATAATTCTCGGACCGATCTTTGCTTTTACGATGGGAAGTTTTGTTCTGCGCATCAGCTTCGGCGTCTGATCGATTACCATCTGCGGGAGTCCGGATTCTTTGATCCGAAGTCTCTTCTTATCAATGATCAGCATATTGACGGTCTGTTTTGCAGCCTCAATCTGTGCCTGATTTTCCTCCTGCTTTTTCTGTGCACGTTTGCCAAGAAAATAAAGGACAACCAGTACGGCAATCAAAATCACTAAAATAATTAATAATACCTGCCAGACTTTCATACTTTTCCTCCTGTCCTGTGATACAAGCACGAATCCATCATTCCATGCCTGTCTATTTTATCACTGATATGGGCAAAAGGCAATCAGAATCGGGGAAAATCTCAGGAAAATCCGATTTTGCTATGGCTTTCAAACGGATTCATGCTATAATATCTGGTAGGTATCAGCATTTTTTAAAAGAGATAAGAACTGACCTGGATGGAGAAATAACCGGATGGAATCAGGGAACCACAGAGACCGCCGGAAGAACCATACAAAAGTCTAAATAAAGGAGTAAAAAAATGAGTCAGGAACAAAAGAAAAGACCACCCATGACGGAAGAAGAAAGACAGAGGCGAATCGAACGGCTTCGGAGAGAACGCAGAAGAAAAAGACGTCAGCAGGCGATGATCATGCGTGCCGCAGTTCTTGGTGTGCTGATCCTGATCCTGATCGGATCCATCGCACTGGTATCTGCTCAGGTGCGCCGTTCAAAAGCGAAAAAAGCGGAAGAAAAAGCGAAACAGGAGAAACTGATCCAGGAGGAAGAGGCAAAAAACAAACAGCGTAAGGAATCCATCGATCAGGCAGATGTTATGGCACAGGGATATGATTATGACGGTGCGATTGAACTGTTAAAATCTCTGGATAATTATGACAAAGATGCGGATATCGTGGCGAAGATCGCAGGCTATGAAGCGGACAAATCTACGCTGGTAGCGGTCAACATGAACGAGATCACTCATATTTTCTATCATTCACTGGTTGTAGATCCGGAGCGGGGTTTTGCCGGCAATGACAGTGCAGCAGCCGGATTCAAGCAGTGGATGACAACGGTAGACGAATTTAACAAAATCACACAGGCGATGTATGACAATGGCTATGTGCTGATCGATCTTCATGATATGGTAACAGAGACGACAGATGAGAACGGAACGGTTCATTTTACCACGAATCAAATTATGCTTCCGGAAGGAAAAAAACCGTTTGTATTATCGCTGGATGACCTGTCTTACTATCACAGTTATGACGGTCGCGGTGTCGCTTCAAAAATAGTACTGGACGAGAACGGGAAACCGACCTGTGAGTATATCCAGGCTGACGGAACTACCGTAACCGGTGCATACGACTGTATTCCTCTGCTGGATCAGTTTCTGGAAGAACATCCGGACGGTGCATACCATGGAGCAAGGGGAACGATCGCACTGACAGGATACAATGGTATTCTGGGATATCGTACCGATATTGCTTATAAGACAAGAGAGAATCTGACAGCAGATCAGCAGGCATGGCTGGATGCCCATCCGGATTTTGATTATGACAAAGAATGTGAAGAAGCAAAAAAAGTAGCAGATGCTATCAAAGCAGACGGATGGAAGTTCGCCAGTCATACCTGGGGACATATCCGGATCGGTGATGCAAGTCTTGAGAGTATCCAGAAAGATACAGAGAAATGGCTCAGTTATGTAGCACCGTTAGTCGGCGGCACAGATACGATTATTTTTGCTCATGGACAGGATCTTGCAGACTGGCATGATTATTCCAGTGATAATGCAAAGTTCGCATATCTGAAGAGCCAGGGATTTAATTTCTTCTGCAATGTGGATTCTTCACAGTATTTCTTACAGATCCGTGATAATTATGTGCGTCAGGGAAGACGAAACCTGGATGGTTACCGTCTGTGGAACGATGTCCACGGAGAGAAAAATCGAACCAGTGATCTGTTTGATGCGACACAGATTCTGGATCCGGCACGTACGGATATGCCGCCATTATAAAAGGATACAAGGATAAGATGAACGGTGCGGGAATGAAACCGTTACATATAGGGAAAGAACATGGATGATACAACACGACAGAAAGTAGAAGAATCGCCTGAGGAGCGCAAACGCCGGATACGCAGACAGCGTATGATTCAGGAACGGCGCCGCAGACGTCGGAGAAAAGCACTGATTCTGAGGGGAATCCTTGTGTTGATCTTTATACTGATACTTGTGGGGATCGGCTCCGCCGTTTCCTGCGGAGTAAAAAAGTACAGGCAGTCAGCAGCCGGGAAAAAAGATTCAAAAAAACAGGAAACCCAGGTGTCAGAAGAAACTGTGCAGATGGAAGCGGTGGATCTTAAGAAGGTTCTCCATCTGTCTTTCGAAAGTCTAATCGCGGATACCGATCAGGCTTTCGGACAGGAAGACAGCAGTGCCGCAGCGACACTGGATCAGACCCGCGTGACGGTGGATGAGTTCAACGCCATGCTGGGGCAGTTGTATGAAGAAGGATATGTGCTGGTGCGGTTTTCTGATCTTGCAGCGGTCAATGAAGATGGTGCGATGGAGGCCAAAAAGCTGATGCTGCCATCCGGGAAAAAACCGTTGCTGTTATCAGAGACGAATGTGAATTATGATCTGGAACTGTCCGGACAGGGTCTGGCATCCAGGCTGGTACTGGATGGCAACGGAGCACTTACCTGTGAACGTCAGGCTTCAGATGGCAGTACTGTGACAGGAGCCTTTGATGTGGTTCCGTGTGTGGAGGCATTTATTCAGGAACACCCGGACTTTTCCAATAATGGAGCCAGAGGGATCCTGGGACTTACCGGATATAACGGAATTCTTGGTTATCGGACGGATGATGCTCTGGCAACATCAACGGATAACCGTTATGCGGCGAAATATGGAGTATTTGATACAGCAGCAGAAAAAGAGGCGGCAGCGCCTGTGATCGAAGCTTTGAAAAGTGCCGGATGGGAATTTGCCTGTAATGGATATGATGGAACCAATTATGGCAGTGATGAAGAGGCCGTATCTGCGGATCTTACAAAATGGAACGAAAGTGTGGGAACACTTGTGGGAAACACCACGATTCTGTTGTTTCCGTCCGGTACAGACAGCCGTGGATGGAAAGCATATGATGAGTCGGATTCGGTATATCAGATACTGAAAAAACAGGGATTTCTGTATTATGGCAGCATGGATATCAGCGGAACAAAAACACAGTTGACGGAGCAGTATCTCCGATGCAGCTATATGAATGTGGATGGTTACCGGATGTATCAGGATCTGTATAAGGATGCCGGTCGTTTTACGGGGATTCTGGATTTTCAGGAAATCTATGACAGCAAACGACCGATGGCAGCGAATGAAACAGATACACAGGCTACAGGCGGAGAAGATGAAAAAGTCTGAAAAAAATGTGAAATCTGGCAGATATACTTTTCATTTAAAGAAAAATATGGTATAAACAAAAGGTATTGTGCCTGTTAATGGGATGAAAATGGAGGATTTATGAAGAAAAGAGCGATAATGATCAGCATGCTTCTGGTAATGGCACTTTCCGTAACCGGATGCAGTCAGAAGACAGCTACAAAAGATAAGGATACAAAAACAGAAGAGACAGCCAAGACAGATGACGCGGAAGAGACAGAGTCCGACAACACGGAGGATACTTCTGAAGATACACCGACAACCGCAGAGCTGATGGCAGGTATCGATGTGGAAAAATGTGTGACACTCGGTGACTATAAAGGTGTGACCGTAGAAAAGACCATCCAGTCTGTAACGGACGAAGATGTCCAGAATGAGATCGATAATGCGCTGGCAAACTATCCGGTGGAAGTAGACCAGGCTGCAAAAGAAGGTGACACAGTAAATATCGACTATGTAGGTAAGATCGACGGAGAAGAATTTGACGGAGGAAGTGATCAGGGAGCAGATCTGAAACTGGGTTCCGGAAAGTTCATCGATGGTTTTGAAGACGGATTGATCGGTGCAAGAAAAGGGGAGACCCGTACGCTGAATCTGACTTTCCCGGAAGATTATACACAGGATCTTGCCGGAAAGGCTGTAGAATTTACCGTTACAGTCAATGCGGTGAAAGAGCCGTTAAGCGAGCCTACGGATCAGTGGGTGGCAGATAATATCGAAGGATATGACAATATAGCAGACTATAAAGCAGGTATCCGTTCAGAACAGGAAGAGAGCAATGAACAGACAGCAGAGAATCAGGTTCGTTATGCCGCATGGACACAGGTGATCGACAATTGTACCATCAATGAATATCCGGAGACACTGGTTGAAGTCGGAAAAAAACTGTATGAGCAGCAGGTGGAGACTTATGCAAAGTATGCAGGAATGGAACTGGATGCTTATATTGAGTCCTCCGGACTGACACAGGAAGAATATCAGTCCAATATGGAAGAGTACGGTAAAAACGTAGCAGCGCAGGCACTGGTATGCCAGGCAATCTGTGACAAAGAAGGATTTGCCATTGGCGATGACGATTATCAGAAAGCTCTGCAGGATATGCTGACAGAATATGGATGTACCGAAGATGAACTGATCCAGACTTATGGTCAGGATAATGTAGAACAGAGCATCATGCTGAACCGTGTCAGTAATCTGATCCTGGAAAATGCAAATGTGACAGAAGTGCAGGCTGACAGCAGTGCGGACAGCTCCTCAGATGACAGTGGGAACTAACGTTTTGCATTAAGAATAAGAATAGATTACAGAAAAAGAGAGAAAGCCCGGTTGCTTTTTCTCTTTTTTGCATGTGCATATCAATAATCGGGCCGCTGAACTGATTTTGATGATATCCCGGGCTTGAAGTAAATGTCGATTCGAGGTAAAATAAGACACAGCGATAATTATATATACAGGAGGAGAAGACAATGGAATTAGCAGTATTACAAAAAGACATGGTGACAGCTATGAAAGCGAAAGACAAAGTAAGAAAAGAGGCTATTTCTTCTTTGATTTCCGCAGTAAAAAAAGTAGCGATCGATGAAGGTCACAGAGATGATATAAAACCGGAACTGGTAGATCAGGTAATTTTAAAAGAACTGAAAACAGTAAAAGAACAGATCGACACCTGCCCTGCAGAACGTACCGATCTGATCGAAGAGTACCGGACTCGTTACAATATTATTAATGAATATGCTCCGCAGCTGATGTCTGCAGAAGAGGTGAAAATCTGTCTGCAGGAAAAATTTGCAGAGGTTCTGGCAACGAAAAATAAAGGACAGATCATGAAAGCTGTCATGGGAGAACTGAAAGGCAAAGCTGACGGTAAGGTTATTAACCAGGTAGTGGGGGAACTGTGTAAATAACCGAATAAAGCGGGAGGATTTGTTATTATGGGAAAATTTAAGATTGAAATGGGCGATATTACCACCTATGCGGTAGACGGAATTGTGAATGCTGCCAACACAACGCTTCTTGGAGGAGGCGGGGTAGACGGTGCGATTCACCGGGCAGCAGGACCGGAATTGCTGGAGGAATGCAAGACGTTAGGCGGATGTGATACCGGTAAGGCCAAGATTACCAAAGGGTACAATCTGCCGGCACATTATGTGCTTCATACGCCGGGACCTATCTGGCATGGTGGATATAATTATGAGGATGTGCTGCTGCAGGGGTGTTATGAGTACTGCCTGAAACTGGGAGAACAGTATGGTCTCAAGACGATTGCATTTCCATCGATCAGTACAGGGGTGTACGGCTATCCGGTGGAAGAGGCAGCGAAGATCGCGGTGCGGACAATCTGTGATTTTCTGAAATGGACACAGGTAGTGGAAGAAGTGACCATGGTGTGTCACGGTGAAGGTACCTGGAAGGTATATCAGGAAGCGTATCGGGAGTATCAGGCTGCTGAGAGCGAAAAGTAGAAAGAATGAAACGGGCAGAGAGGAGTATGTACAGCGGGGACTGTGCAGGACTTCCTCTGTCCGCTTTTTACACAGCAAAACTATGGGAGGTTTTTGAGAAGATGAAAAAGTCATATGAGATGGACATGTGTACCGGTCCATTATTGAAGAAACTGCTGATCTTTGCGGTTCCTTTGATCTTGTCCGGGGTACTGCAGCTGTTGTTTAATGCTGCAGATATTGTAGTAGTAGGAAAATTTGCGGGAAGTCATGCACTTGCCGCAGTGGGATCTACAGGTGCGCTGATCAACCTGTTTACCAATGTGTTTATCGGTTTTTCCATTGGTGCCAATGTACTGGTTGCCCAGTATTTTGGGGCAAAAGATGAACAGAACATCCAGGATACCGTACATACCTCGATGGCGATTGGCATCATCGGCGGAATGTTTCTGATTGTGGCAGGTATGATTTTTGCACCGATGATGCTGGAAGTGATGGCAACACCGGAGGAAGTGCTGGGACAGGCTGCATTATATATCCGGATATATTTTATCGGTATGCCGGCGATGCTGATCTATAACTTTGGGGCGGCGGTGCTGCGTGCCATCGGAGACACCAGAAGACCGTTGTACTATCTGCTGGAGGCAGGTGTGGTCAATGTGATTCTGAATCTGGTTTTCGTGATCGGATTTCAGATGGGAGTTGCCGGTGTCGCTATCGCGACCGTAGTTTCACAGTGTATATCAGCGGCACTTATCGTACGTTGTCTGATGAAAAGTGGGGGAATGTACCGTTTGTATCTGAAACGGATCCGGATTCACAAAGAGAAAATGATCCGTATTATCCAGATCGGACTTCCTGCCGGGTTGCAGGGAGCGATTTTTTCAATCTCTAACGTGTTGATTCAGTCATCCATCAACTCTTTCGGAGCGATTGCCATGGCGGGCAATACGGCAGCCAGTAACATAGAGGGATTTGTTTATGTTTCCATGAATGCTATTTACCAGACGGCACTGAGCTTTGTCAGCCAGAATGTGGGAGCCGGTCAGCAGAAGCGGATTCCCAAAATTTCCATATACTGTATGGCAATTGTATTTACTGTCGGACTTGCGCTTGGTACACTGGCATATCGTTGCGGAGGCACCTTGCTTGGCATCTATTCGTCCGATCCGGAAGTGATCGCATATGGTCTGGATCGTATGAAGGTCATCTGCCAGATTTATTTTCTCTGCGGAATGATGGACGTGGCGGTAGGTATTCTGCGAGGTATGGGATATTCCATCATGCCGATGCTGGTATCTCTTGCAGGTGCCTGTGGACTGCGAATCGTGTGGATCTTTACTGTCTTTGTATGGAAACATTCACTGTTTGTCCTGTACCTGTCGTATCCGATTACCTGGATCATCACATTGAGTGTTCATCTGATCTGCTTTGCAGTAGTATGGAAAAGAAAAAAAGGGATCTGGGCGACCGTAAAACCGCATCCGGATCTTGGAAAAACGGAGGAATAACATGCGTCTGAAAAAAATACAGGAAGCGCTGAAAACAAAGAATATTATATTTACCTATACAGAAGAGGACAATTGCGGAAGTCTTGATTTTCAGTTCCGTGGACTGCGGTATCATATCTGGGAATTTGTGGACGGTGACATCTGGGGCGTGGAGACAAATGTATATCACGCCGGAAAAAGTGAGGATATTACCGGAGATTACGAAAAAGAGATCAGCGAACTGATCTTAAGCTGGCCGGATATGGCGATTCCGGGATAAATCTAAAGCAGGTATTTTTGCAGCGGACAGAGGCTTTGGAAAAGCAAGAAGTGTATAGTTACAAAAAAACAGATTCGATTTAAATTGGATATTTCTCAGAAAGTATCCGGTTTGAGTCGAATCTGTTTTTAATTTGCATTAGAAATTACTCATCAACAACTTCCAGTACATCCATCGGACATGCTTTTGCACAGATGCCGCAGGCAATACATTTGGATGCCGGGTTGCCCTCTGTTTTTACGATCAGACCAAATGGACAGGCTTCTGCACATTTGCCACAGCCGGTACATTTTTTCTTGTTGATCATATAAACACCCTTTGGATTCTGGGTGATTGCACCTTCCGGACAGGCTTCCGCACATTTGCCGCACTGTGGGCAGGCCATTGGACGAACAGATTTTTTCTCTACGATCTGGATGCAGGATTTGTCCGGGTCGAATTCTTTATAGAAAGACTCGGAACAGGCTCTGACACATGCCAGACATGCCATACAGGTACTGCCTTTTTTTACTTTCAGTTTCTTCATAGTATCGTATCCTCCGCTTTATCAGTAATGTTACCGAGAAATATTCTCAATAATATTATTGTACAGCAAACGGTAAGAAAGTAAAGAGAAAGTTAGTGAAAATCGTTTAAAAATAGTCAGATTTTCTTACAGAAAATATACCGCGGAAGCCCACCGTATTTGAGGGCTTTTGTTACAAGTTTATACCCCAGCTGTTCAAAATTATGTACACTGTACACATTATCCGGATGTGCGGTTCCCATCAGCCAGCGAAAACCGGCAGAACGAAGCTGTTCTTCTGCGGCTTCCATTAGTTTCTTTTGCAATCCATTGCCACGATAGGAACTGCGCACCATGGCAATCTCCATATGTGCCACCAGAGAAAGCTGTAAATCATCCGGTTCCAGATAACTTCCCAGGTTTTCATCACCGAGATCGGAAGTCCGTGCCACAAAAACTGCCGCCAGTTCCTTTCTGCCATCCGCAGCAACTGCCTCCGCTTTCAACCCAAACCCGGAGACTGTCATATAACGAATCAGATCTTCCCGTTCATCCATACTGAACCAGCTTTTTTCGGGAAGTTCCCGGTAGATTTCGTTCATACAGTCAAGTACCGTGGGGAGATCTTCCGGGGATATCCGGGAGATGGAAAAGGAAGGAACGGAAGATAAATTGAATTGATCAGACATAGAAAATACTCCTTTGTGCTTGTAATTTAACTCTGACATCTTGAAATAAATATATCGGTAAAAAGATGTTTTGGCAAAGGAAATTTAAAAAAGAAAAAGCGGCGACTGTATTATATCTATTATATCGAGGTGTTCCGCAGACATACCACCCCAATCCCCCGCATACATTGTAAAAATAATGTACGCAGAGGATTTTATTGTGAAAGATTATATTGAGGAGCGTGCAGTAGAAATTGCGGGCTATATCATAGAAACAAAAGCTACGGTGCGGCAGACGGCGAAGCAATTCGGGATCAGTAAGTCTACGGTACATAAAGACTGTACCGATCGTCTTCTGCAGATCAACCCGTCCATGGCACAGGCGGTCCGGAATGTGCTGGACATCAACAAACAGGAGCGTCATATCCGGGGTGGAATGGCGACCAGGGAGAAGTATCTGCATCTTGGAGAGTAAAGATACAAAATGAAAAAGAGAAAAACAAAACAGAAAATATCCGTCAGGAAAACCGGAGAGAAGGAAACGCACAGATGGACATAATCCCTTCCGCCTTTACATAGAATAGACAGAACGGCGAGAAGTAAAGGGGGAACAGGATTGTACGATCGTGGTTTGGGGGTGTTGGAACAGTATGGTCTGACCGCGGAGACGGTATTGCGGGGCAGGGGAGCGCTGATCTGTCAGACGGAGAAAGGATGGAAAAGTATCCGCGAATATTGGGGCTCCCCCGGGAGGTTGGAGCAGCAGAGAAAAATACAGAAACGCTGCAAGGAGACCGGGTTCTTACTGGTGGATCAGGTGGAGGAAAATCTGGAAGGACAGGTGGTCACTACGGGAGAAGACGGGATTCCCTATGTAGTGAAAGAATGGTTTCAGGGAACGGAATGTAACACCAGATCCGGGGAAGATATTTTAAGCAGTATGGAAGCGATGGCAAAACTACATACGGTAATGCAGGCAGAGCAGGACGAAGATATGCCCGGGGAAGATCTTCTGGAAGAGTGCCGCAGACACAACCGGGAACTTCGCAGAACCAGAAAATTTGTACAGAAAAAGAAGGCGAAAAACCCGTTTGAAGAGCGGCTGGCGCAGAGCATCACTGCTTTTCTGGAAGCAGGGGAGGGAATGGTAAAAGAACTGGAAGGCTCCGATTATGAAAGATTCTGTAAAGAACACAGGCAGGAGGTATGTCACGGGGACTGTAACCAGCATAACATTATTTTTACGCGGGAAGGCATAGGTTTTATGAATTTTGATTACTGGCATTGTGGACCACAGACAGAAGATCTGTGTCTGTTTATGAGAAAAATCCTGGAAAAACATAACTGGGATCCTGAGCTTGGAAGAAGAATGGCAGAACAGTATAATCGAAAGCGATCACTGTCTGTGGAAGAGTGGAAACATCTGAAACTGTGCCTTTCTTATCCGTGGAGGTATTGGAAACTGGTAAACTATTATGCATCCAGTCAGAAGGTATGGATATCCAGAAAAAACATTGAAAAAATAGAACAGGCAACAGCACTCTGGCAGCCATGGCAACGTTTTTTACAGAGTTTCTGCTGAAAAATAGTTGTGAAAAAGGGCGAAAACACCTAAAAACCTTGACAAAACAAGAGAGGCAGTATATAAATAGGTGTAGCGTTGTAAACCATTCAGCAGGAAAAGCCTGGGAAGGTACGAAAAAGCTATAAGGTATGTAATTACTAATTTACGAAACAGGAGGAATATCATGAACAAAACAGAATTAGTTGCAGCTATGGCTGAACAGACACAGTTATCTAAAAAGGATGCAGAAGCTGCTTTAAAAGCTTTTATCGATGTAGTATCTGAAGAAATGAAAAAAGGAGAAAAAGTACAGCTGGTAGGTTTCGGTACTTTCGAAGTATCTGAAAGAGCAGCAAGAGAAGGAAGAAACCCGGCTACCGGTGAATCCATGGTGATCAAAGCTTCCAAAGCTCCAAAATTTAAAGCTGGAAAAGCTCTGAAAGATCTGGTAAACGAATAATTTACTTATGAGATTAGATAAATATTTGAAAGTTTCCCGCCTGATCAAACGAAGAACTGTGGCAAATGAGGCCTGTGATGCAGGAAGAGTCCTGATCAATGACCGCCCGGCGAAAGCGTCTGCACAGGTGAAGGAAGGAGATGTTCTGGAGATCCAGTTCGGCAGCAAAGCTGTCAGAGTGGAAGTGCTGAATGTACAGGAGACTGTGAAGAAAGAAGAGGCTCAGGAACTGTATCGTTATTTGTAGAGCAAAAAGGTCAGTCCGGCATAAGCCTTTTGAGAGGGCACAGAGGAACAGCGAAGGAAATAACATGAGAAGTAGGATCCCTTCATATAATGTATCAGTACATTGTATGGAGGGATTTTTATATGGAAGAAAAGAAAGAAGTAACGCACAGCCTCCATCTGGAACAGAGAGGGCATGGATTGATCACCGGGGTCACTGAGATGAAATCATTTGATGAAGAAAACATTTTTATGGAAACGAGCCAGGGTACACTGGCGATCAGGGGAAGCAGCCTCCATGTATGCCGTCTGGAGCTTGAGAGGGGAGAGGCAGAGATTGAGGGAAAAGTAGACAGTCTGATCTATACACAGGGGAGAAAAGAAAAAAAGAAAGGAAGCCTGTTAAAAAGGCTGTTTCAGTAGATGAGCACCTATATGGGGAGAGAACTGGAACTGCTGGTACAAAGTATGATCTGCGGTGCTCTTCTTGTTCTGGTTTATGATGGGATCCGAATCTTTCGGATAATAGGAAAACGGGTGAAAAGTCTGGATACTGCGGTGGATATTTTGTTTTGGAGCGCAGCCGGGCTTTTTTTATTTTTTATGTGTCTGAGAGAGAACGGGGGAAGCGTGCGGTGTTATCTGCTTTGCGGAATTTTGCTGGGAGCAGGTGTCTGGTATTGGGGAATCGGGCATTTTTATAGAGAATTTACATTTATTTTGGCAAAAAGGTTGCATTTTTGTTTACAAAGAGTTACAATTTTTTTACTTGTAAAAATGCGTAAATTCTGTTTAAAAATACGTAAAGGCCCGGGGATAGATAAAAGTAAGGGAGCGTGGAATGAAAAAAAGGAAAAGTGCTGCGCGAGGAAAAAACGCAGGAGCACGACGGATAAAGGTTCAGAATAGAGTCGCGATGATTTCTATCAGTATGGTAGTCTGTATGCTGGTGGTATTGCTTGCTTTCAAAGAGCATTCGTTGCAGGTGAAATATCAGACGAATGAAAACAGAAAGGCTCAGCTTGAAGAAGAGATAACGACAGAAGAGGCCCGTACCAAAGATATTGAAGATATGCAGGAATATATGCAGAGCGACGAATATGCGGAAAAGATTGCAAAAGAGAAGATCGGTCTGGTAAAGGACAACGAGATTATCTTTAAAGAAAATAAATAAGCAAAAAATGGCTGTTCGTGTCAAAAATTTCTGACCGGACAGCCTGTCTGTTTGACAAGTTTTTTGCAGCATGTCATCTATAATAAGTTTTCAGGAGTAACTGTGAAAAGAGGAAGCAGTTATCAGCGTAAGATGCCGTAAGGGGGTTATGGATGCATGCAGATATGGATGGTTGCCATGCTCGCAGTCAGTGCAGTGCTGATACTACGGGACATGGCAAAACTTGTTTTCACGGGGAGAAAAAAGGGTCGTCCGGTATACGATGTTTATCCACAGAAAGAAAAGATTGACCGGTATGCACGGTCTTTACAGAAACTTGCTCATACATTCTATGAGATGCCCGGCAGGCAGGAACAGTTGAGTCAGGCAGAAGTACAGGATATGTTTGTGCAGGTGCAACAGCGGGTGTGCATGGAGTGCTCCGGAAGAGAAAACTGCTGGTCAGATCTTGATCCGCGAACCAGCCAGCAGGTATTTGAACTGCTGCAGATCATAGAAGAGGGCAATCCCGACCGCCTTTTACGTGCACAGAGTGAATGGCTAGGGCAGTGCCATCAGGCTTTCAGGTTTACAGAGGAGCTGCAGCGCATCTTTTTTGAAACCAGAGAAGAATTGTTGTATCGCAATCGGCTGATTGAAAACAGGATTGCTGTGGCGGAACAGCTACAGGAGGTGGCGCGGACGATCCGGAAAATTTCTTCTGATGTCAGTGCGGTGTGTATCCTGCCGGATGAGGAAGAAGAGCGGATGCGAAAATATATGCATAAACAGAGAATCCTGGTAAAACAGATCTGGTTTCTTGATCGACAGGACGAAAAGAAACGGATTTCCCTCACGATGCGCACACGGGGAGGACAATGTCTGACCATGAAAGAAGTCGCGAAGCATCTTTCACATGTGTGTGGCTGTCGGATGGTTCCGTCACAGGACAGTAAGGCCGTACTGAACAGCGAGTGGCGTACGGTACTGTTCTGTGAGGATGTGAACTATAAAGTGCTTTATGGTGTGGCCAGAGTCACGAAAGAACGGGAGACGATTTCCGGGGATAATTATGCCTGTGCAGCCACAGATGAACAGTTTACGATGTGTCTTTCGGATGGGATGGGGTCCGGTATGGAGGCGAGTAAGGAAAGTGAAACTGTGGTAGAATTACTGGAACAGTTCGTAACTTCGGGGTTCTCCAGAGAGACAGCGGTACGAATGGTGAATTCGGCATTGATCTTACAGCGAAAAGGTGGGATGTTTTCCAGCCTGGATGTGTGTTCGCTGGATCTGTATACGGGCATCTGCGAATTTTTAAAGGCAGGGGCTGCTACAACGTTTATACGGAGAGGTAACTGGGTGGAGACGATCACTTCTACCAGTATGGCAGCAGGACTGGTACAGAAACTGGAATTTGAAAAAACAACAAAAAAATTATATGACGGTGATTATCTGGTAATGGTCACGGATGGTGTACTGGATGCTTTTGGGGAAGAGCCCGGAGAAGAAATCTTAAAGGAGTGGATTCTGCAGGCACAGGAACAGATGCCAAAAGAACTGGGGAGGTATCTGTTGGAAAAAACATTACAGTATGCAGACTACCGGGCAAAAGATGACATGACAGTCCTGGTTGCGGGAATATGGAGAAAATAAATGACTACAAAAGGCAGAAGTGGACAAACTGATAAAACGATGTGGAAAACAGAACAGAAAGTGAAAACATATGTGGAAAAATTCCATATGATCGAACCGGGTGACACCATTGTACTGGGGATTTCCGGTGGGGCAGATTCGGTGTGCCTGCTGAAGATCCTTTCAAAGTGGAAAGAATCATGGGGAATTTCGCTGAAGGCGGTTCATGTACATCATCAGCTGCGGGGAAAGGAGGCAGATGATGACGAGGCTTTTGTTCAACGACTCTGTGAAGGAGAAGGAATTGTCTGCCAGGTGTTTCATGAAGATGTACAGGGAATTGCCAACCGGGAGAAAACAGGTCTTGAGGAAGCGGGAAGGCTTGCAAGGTACCGGTGCTTTACAAAAGTCTGTGAAGAGGCCGGCGGAGGAAAGATTGCCCTTGCCCATCATCAGGATGATCTTGCGGAAACGATGCTTCATCACCTGGTGAGGGGAACAGGCATAGCGGGTCTTTGCAGCCTGAAACCGGTATCCGGCAATCGGATCCGGCCATTACTCTGTCTGGGAAAAGAGGAGATTCTGGCATATCTGGAAGAGGCAGGACAGTCCTGGAGAACAGACAGCAGTAATCTGGAAGATGATTATACCAGAAACCGGATCCGGCATCATGTGCTGGAAGAACTGAAAACAGAGGTTAATCCACAGGCAGTGAGGCATATGGCACAGCTGAGCGAAGAACTGGAAGAAGCCAGAGAAGTGCTTGCCCGGGTGGCAGAGAAAGAGAGAAAACAATATGTAAAAGAAGATGCAGATGGTGTTATACTTTTAGAAGCACTGAAAAAAGAACCGGATCTGATCAGCCGGCAGATCATACACACACTTTTAAAAGAAATTTCAGGGAAACAGAAGAATTTTACCAGAATCCATATAGAAGCGGTGCAGCAGTTATGGAAACAGAAGGTAGGGGCAAGAAGAGATCTTCCTTATGAGATGCAGGCAAGGCGAACCTATGATGGGATTCTGCTGGGACAGAAAAAAGAAAAAACCAGCAATACCGGAAAAAATGAAGCAATTCCGGTAACGGTACAGAGTTCGCAGTCAGAATCTTTTCAGGCAGGAGACCTGATTCTTACAGTAAGTCTGATTTCCCGTGATTTTGGGAAAATACAGGAAAAGAAGTATACGAAATGGTTTGATTATGATAGAATAGAACAGAAACTGGTGATCCGGCACAGACAGCCGGGAGATCGGATCTGTCTTTTTGACGGAGGAGGCAGTAAGAAACTGAAAGATTACCTGATCGACCGAAAGATCCCGGTGGAAGAACGGGATCAGCTGTGGCTTCTGGCAGACGGTTCTGAGATCCTGTGGATCGTAGGAGACAGAATCAGTGCAGCGTATAAAGTGAAGGAGCAAAGCAGTCGAATCTTACAGGCAGAGATTAAAGGAGGAAGTACTCATGAGTGATAAAATCAGTGTATTGATCAGCGAAGAGGATGTAGAAAAGAGGATTCAGGAGATAGGATCGGCAATCAGCAAAGAATACGAAGGAAAATGCGTACATCTGATCTGTGTATTAAAAGGTGGCGTATTTTTTGCATGCGAACTTGCAAAAAGAATCAGTGTACCGGTAACCATTGACTTTATGTCCGTATCCAGCTATGGAGATGATACGAAATCAAGCGGTGTTGTAAAAATTGTGAAAGATCTGGATCAGCCGCTGGAAGGAAGAGATGTTCTGATCGTGGAGGATATCATTGATTCCGGACGTACTTTAAGTTATCTGATCGAGATTCTGAAAAAGAGAAATCCGGCAAGCCTGAAACTGTGTACACTGCTGGACAAACCGGAACGTCGTGTGAAAGAAGTACATGTAGATTATACCTGTTTTAATATTCCGGATGAATTTGTTGTAGGTTATGGTCTGGATTACGCACAGCGTTACAGAAATCTGCCGTTTATCGGCGTGGTAGAACCGGGTGCAGGAGAAGAATAATAACCTGAGTTTTAAAAAATGAATAAAAACAGTCACAGACTGAAAAAAATATAGAGTGTACGCAGGGTATCTTCCGGAAAATATTTCGTAGAGATTTCCTGCGTACCTCAGACCCGAAAGGAGAAACAACGTGTCAAAACAACTGAAAGGGGTAGGAGTCTGGCTGATTGTATTGGTGCTGATGATTGCCGGATTGTCCTATCTTGGCGAGAAGCTGCAGACGCAGAATAACTATTCCTATAAAGAACTGGAAGAGGATCTGGAAAATCATCGGGTGGCAGAGGCAGTGATTCATCAGAACCAGCAGACGCCTACCGGCCAGCTGATTGCGGTTCTTATGAACGGAAGAAGTAAAGATATGTATATTGACGATGTCAAAGAAGTACGTCAGATGCTGGAAGATGCAAATGTATCTTATCAGATGACAGATGTACCGAAGGAAAGTAAACTGCTCAGCGTGGGTGTTCCGATCGCCTCTCTTGGTGTGATGGTGATCCTGCTGTTTATGCTGATGGGAAGAAACGCCGGAAGCGGTGGTGGCGGAAGCAAAATGATGAATTTTGGCAAAAGCCGTGCACAGCTGACACAACCATCCGGCAAACGATTTACTTTCCGTGATGTTGCCGGTCTGCAGGAGGAAAAAGAAGATCTGAAAGAGATCGTCGATTTCCTGAAAAGCCCGGATAAATATAACAAAGTAGGTGCAAGAATCCCGAAAGGTGTACTTCTGGTAGGCCCTCCGGGTACCGGTAAGACACTGATGGCAAAAGCAGTTGCAGGGGAAGCGGGCGTTCCGTTCTTTTCTATCTCAGGATCTGATTTTGTGGAAATGTTTGTCGGTGTTGGTGCTTCCCGTGTCCGTGATCTTTTTGAGGAAGGAAAACGTCACAGCCCGTGTATTATCTTTATTGATGAGATCGATGCTGTGGCAAGACGAAGAGGAACCGGAATGGGCGGCGGTCATGACGAAAGAGAACAGACGCTGAACCAGTTACTGGTAGAGATGGATGGTTTCGGGGTTAATGAGGGAATCATCGTGATGGCAGCAACCAACCGTGTGGATATCCTGGATCCGGCCATTCTTCGTCCGGGACGATTTGACCGTACCATTGCGGTAGGTGCACCGGATGTCCGTGGAAGAGAGGAGATCCTGAAGGTTCATGCAAAGGGCAAACCCCTGGGAGATGATGTGGATCTGGCACAGATCGCACAGACCACCGCAGGATTTACAGGAGCGGAACTGGAGAATCTGCTGAATGAAGCAGCCATCCTGGCAGCAAAAGAGGATCGTCAGTTCCTTTGCCAGAAAGATATCCAGAAAGCATTTATCAAAGTCGGTATCGGAACGGAAAAACACAGCCGCGTGATTTCGGAAAAAGAGAAAAAGATCACAGCGTACCATGAAGCAGGTCATGCAATCCTGTTCCATGTGCTCGAAAAGATGGATCCGGTGTATACCATCTCCATTATTCCGACGGGAGCCGGTGCAGCGGGCTATACGATGCCGCTTCCGAACCGGGATGAGATGTTTAATACCAGAGGAAAGATGCTGGAAAATATTGAAGTATGCCTTGGTGGAAGAATTGCAGAGGAACTGATCTTTGACGATATCACCACCGGTGCATCCGAAGATATCCGCCGTGCCACAGGCATCGCCAAAGCAATGGTGACAAAATATGGTATGTCTGCCAATATGGGTATGGTGACCTACGGTGATGAGCAGGACGAAGTCTTTATCGGCAGAGATCTGGCGCACAGCCGTGGATTCAGCGAGACGACAGCGGCAGCGATTGACCGGGAAGTAAAAGAAATTATCGATGAGTGTTATGTAAAAGCGAAAGCAAGTATCCAGGCACACAGTTATGTTCTGGAACACTGTGCACAGCTTCTTCTGGAAAAAGAGAAGATTGGAAGAACAGAATTCGAAAAATTATTCGAAGAGGAAAAAAATGCGGCAGCTTCCGGGGAAATTGTACAAAATTCTGAAGAGAAAAAATAAGAGCTTTTTTATCTGTAAAAAAATGAATAAAAAATTGCACAAAAAAAAACCATGTTTGTGCACACTTTTCCCTGGCTACATGCTATTATAATAACTGTAAAAACCCCCCAATACATTATATAGTTTTTGCTACACCCCATAAGAGAAATACCTTCTCCAAAAAAGACAGCTTTGGCTGTCTTTTTTTCTTTCTTGCATATCAATAGCCGGTCCGCCGGCTCAAGTTTGGTGCCCTGCTATCAATAACGGAAAAATCGTGGCTTATACGGGAAAATAATATTTGCAATTCACAGGAAGCTATAATAAAATGGAAAAGTATTATCAGAAAATAAAGGAGTTTGCGATATATGAAAGCGATTTTGCAGGGATTTTATCAGAAAGAACATTTCTGGCTGAGACTTGGCGTGGTACTGCTGGCAGTATTCGGAATGGGATTTGCATTGTCGTTGCTGCTGCTGGTGGATATGGGAACAGATCCGTGCAGTATGATGAACAAAGCGATTTCCGCAAAGATCGGTATGAGTTTTGGAAACTGGCAGGCACTGATGAACACGGTGCTTCTGGTACTGGTCGTAATCTTCGGAGGAAGAAATCTTGGCTTTGGAACACTGGCGAATATGTTTCTCATAGGATACTTTGTAGACTTCTTCACATGGATCTGGAGCCGGGTACTGCCGGCAGATTTTTTTACCACGCTGCCGGTTCGGATCGCAGTACTGATTCCATCGGTGATACTGTTCATTCTGACAGCTGCTTTATATATGGATGTGGATATGGGAACGGCTCCCTATGATGCCATTCCGATTATTATTTCCGGACATTTGCCAAAAGTACCGTTTAAGGTGATACGGATCGCCTTTGATTTTTCGGTAACCATGATCGGGTTTTCCTTTGGCGGAAAGATCGGAGCGATGACTGTCATTATGATCCTGGCTCTGGGACCTGTGATCCAGTGGCTTGGCGATATCATGAAAAAGCATTTTCCTGCACTGACAGGAGAAGGATGAGAATAAAATAGAATATAAGTGTAACTATTTAGCAGGCGGTATCCTGTGCGGGTACTGAACGGTTACATATAAGCGACTGCGAGAAGGGAAGGGAAAACATGGAAGATCTGAATAATGTACTCCGTGCACAGGAATATATCAATAAAATGCGACCGGTATTTAATAAACGGGCCTTATACAGCGATGAGACAGCACAGTACAGAACACCGATGGAACCGGAACCGGGAGATATCGTCACGGTTCGATTCCGGACACTGAAAAACAATGTAGATGCTGTTTATTTTATCAGCGGTACGATCCGCAAAGAGATGAAAGTGGAGAAGAGCCGGGAAGGATTTGATTATTATGCGATTCAGATTCCGGTGGGAAGTGAACCGATCCATTATTATTTTGAGATCCGGGCAGGAAAAATTGTCTGTTATTACAATGAACTTGGTGTGACCCGTCAGCTGCAGGAACAGTATTCTTTTGGTATCATCCCGGGATTCCATACACCGGACTGGGCAAAAGGGGCGGTAATGTACCAGATTTTTGTGGATCGTTTTTATAACGGAGATAGCTCCAACGATGTGCTGACCAATGAATATTTTTATATTTCCGGCCACAGCAGACGGATCGAAGACTGGAGCAAGATCCCGGACAATATGGACGTGAACAATTTCTATGGTGGCGATCTGCAGGGTGTTATGGATAAACTGGACTATCTGCAGGATCTCGGTGTGGAAGTCATCTATCTGAATCCGATCTTTGTATCACCGTCGAACCACAAGTATGACATTCAGGATTATGACTATGTGGATCCGCATTTTGGAAAGATCGTTCATGACGAGGGCAATCTGCTGGCAGACTGGGACAAAGACAATACCCATGCCAAACGATATATTGACCGTGTGACCAACAAAGAAAATCTGGAAGCCAGCAATCAGCTGTTCATCGAGCTGGTGGAAGAGATCCACAAAAGAGGCATGAAAGTGATCCTGGACGGTGTATTTAACCATTGTGGATCCTTTAACAAATGGCTGGACCGGGAACGGATCTATGAAAATCAGCCGGGCTACGAAAAGGGCGCATTTATCAGTGGAGACAGCCCGTATCACAGCTTTTTTAAGTTCCATAATGAACACTGCTGGCCTTACAATGAATTCTATGACGGCTGGTGGGGACATAATACCCTTCCAAAACTGAATTATGAAGATTCTGAAAAACTATACGAGGATATCCTGCGCATCGCGAAAAAATGGGTTTCTGCACCGTTTTACGTGGATGGCTGGCGTCTGGATGTGGCAGCGGATCTGGGGCACAGTGCGGAGTACAATCATAAGTTCTGGAGGCAGTTCCGAAAGGTGGTAAAAGAGGCCAATCCGGAGGCGATCATTATCGCAGAACACTACGGAGATGCCAGTCCGTGGCTGCAGGGAGATCAGTGGGATACCGTTATGAACTATGATGCGTTTATGGAGCCGATTTCCTGGTTTTTGACCGGACTTGAAAAGCACAGTGATCAGTACCGGCAGGATCTGAAAGGGAATGCAGAGTGTTTCCGTGATTCCATGCGCTATAACGGTTCACGATTCTATGCACCGTCTCTTCTGACTGCGATGAACGAGCTGGATAATCACGATCATTCCAGATTCCTTACGAGAACCAACAGCCGTGTAGGACGTATCAATACAGTTGGCGCGAGAGCAGCCGAGGAAGGAATCAACAAGGCTATTTTAAGAGAAGCAGTTGCCATTCAGATGACCTGGCCGGGTGCTCCTACTGTTTATTATGGAGATGAAGCCGGTGTCTGTGGTTTCACCGATCCGGATAACCGGAGAACGTATCCGTGGGGACATGAGGACCAGTATCTGGTACAGTTCTACCGGGATGCGATCCGGATGCACAGAGAACTGCCGGTATTAAAATACGGATCTGTAAAGATGCTGAAAGAAGACTATAATCTGATTTCCTTTGGACGTTTCAATGAAAACGAGCAGGTTGTCGTTGTCATCAATAACAACAACGAAAACAAGAAAGTAGAGATTCCGGTATGGGAGACCGGTATCAGCAGAAGTGTCGATACTACCATGACCAGAATTCTTGACAGCAACGCCATTGCCTACGATATGGAACAGAAAGAATATCCGGTAGTGGCAGGCTACCTGGAACTGGAGATGTCCCCGCTGGAAGCAATTGTCCTGTGCAGGGGATGTGAACTTCCACAGAAGAAGGACGAAGAAGCTGCTGAGAAAGAGGGAGATGCATCCACAGTTCTCAATAATTAAAAAACTAAAAATATCTTGCAAATCAGTTAGAAAAGACTTGCAATTTAAAAAAGATTGCGTTATAATTCTATCTTGTCAGAGCGTGTGGATGCTTTGACAAGATATGGATGGATTCCCGAGTGGCCAAAGGGGACAGACTGTAAATCTGCTGCAAATTGCTTCGGTGGTTCGAATCCACCTCCATCCATCGGATACTAAATAGTATCCATTATATATATGAAAGTTAGCTAGTTGGGACAGTGCTTGCACGTATGCCCACGATTGAAGCCGTATTCATATGTATATGCCGCAGTGGCGGAACTGGCAGACGCCCGGGACTTAAAATCCCGTGGGTAGTGATACCCGTACCGGTTCGATTCCGGTCTGCGGCAGTAGGTGAAGATAAGAGAAACGTTGAAGATACAGCGTTTCTCTTTTTTTTGCTTTACAGGAAATTGCTTTCCTATAAATTAAAAATACTCTGCCAAAAGCTTGAAAAGGAAATGACAAAGTGCTATTGTCGATATTGAGGCAAGGATCAGATGGGTATGCAGCAAATGGTAGATGGGAGCATATATGGGAAGCTTAAGTGTAATACCTTTCATAGGAATTTTGGGAATACTGTTTATAGTATTTAATATATTTCTTTTTGTGCTGGTAGTACTGACGATTATATTTGGTGTTATAAGATTTAAGAAGAAAAAGTTTAAAAAGATATTTCTTGTATTATTAGCGATAACTGTTTTAGCAGGAATAAAGGATTATCAAATAGTAAATGAATTTGTGAATTATGATGAGATTAAGCATCAGAATCTGATAAAAGAAGAAGGAAAAGAGTTAGTTGCTATCAGAGATAATGATTATAATAAAGTGGAACAATATTTAAAAAGCGGGTGGGATCCAAATGAAAATACAAAGTCGGTGTATTATTCTATAAAGTATAATACCGAAAGTAACAAGAAAAAAGATGAGTGGAAAATATTAGAATTACTGTTAAAACATGGAGCAAACCCGGATGTCCAGATTTTTGAAAATCCAACAGGAGTAAATACACCATTAACCTATACAACAGAATGCGGTTATTATGGAGCAACCAAACTTCTGCTGGAATATGGTGCAGATTGTAATTTTCAAGAAGATTATATGAAGCAGAATGGTTTACTTGCACTTAGATTCTACGAAAATGATGCAGCTGCCAAAACGTTGCAGTTATTGCTTGATTATGGAACAGATTTGGATATAAAACAAAGTGATAATAAGTCAGGGCGAGAAGAATTAAAAAATTTTCAGAAAGATTATATGAATGTAAAAGATAAAGTGCCAAATTATGATGAGATAGTGGAGATTATTGACAGACTTGAAATCTAAAATCAGGAGCAACGAATTTATTGCTCCCGATTTTAGATAACAAAAAAGCACGAGACGGGATTCGAACCCGCGACCCTCGCCTTGGCAAGGCGATACTCCACCACTGAGCCACTCGTGCATAAATAACTGATATTCAGTTGAAAGCGGGTGATGGGAATCGAACCCACGTATCCAGCTTGGAAGGCTGGTGTTCTACCATTGAACTACACCCGCAAGTGTTTGTCGCTGACAACATAATGTATTATATATTAACCAGTCGAGATTGTCAAGAACTTTTTTAACTTTTTTTGAAAAGTTTTTTGTTCCTGGCATCGGATGAACCGATAATGCCCAGAACCGGAATCGAACCAGTGACACGAGGATTTTCAGTCCTCTGCTCTACCAACTGAGCTATCTGGGCAAGCTCGAGGTATATATTAGCATACTTTTTTTGAAAGTGCAAGATATAAAATCCAAATTTTGTAAAAAAATACAAGAACAGAAAATTCATATATTTGTAAACAGGGAACGGCGAGTGACTATTGAGATAACCGGAAAGATACAGTATAATAAGAGCCATTCGGAGGTTATAATGCAATGGCAGAAAGAAAACATATATTGCTGGCAGCAATCAATGCAAAATATATCCATTCCAATCTGGCGGTATACAGCTTAAAGGCGTATGCGAAAAAATATCAGAACCAGATTGGCCTGGCGGAGTATACGATCAATCAGAATCCGGATGATATTTTAAAGGGGATTTATCGCGATCATCCGGAGGTACTGTGCATTTCCTGCTATATCTGGAATATTTCCTATGTGAAGAATCTGATCCGGGAAGTGCATAAGGTGCTTCCAGACACAGCCATCTGGCTGGGAGGACCGGAAGTGTCCTATGATGCGCGGAAGGTGCTGGAGGAGCATCCGGAAGTGACAGGTGTGATGAAAGGGGAAGGGGAAGTGACTTTCCTGGAGCTGGCGGGCTTTTATCTGGAAGGCATCTCAGAACTGGCGAAGATTGAGGGAATTACCTACAGGGACGGGGATCAGATCCAGGAGAATCCCTGGAGAGGAATCACGGATCTGAGTACGATTCCGTTTGTCTACAAAGATCTGAAAAAATTCGAAAACCGTATCATTTATTACGAGTCGAGCAGGGGCTGTCCGTTCTCCTGCAGCTACTGTCTCTCCTCGATCGACAAGAAACTGCGGTTCCGGGATCTGGAACTGGTCAAAGAGGAATTACAGTTTTTCCTGGATCATAACGTGCCACAGGTAAAATTCGTGGATCGGACTTTTAACTGTAAACACGATCATGCGATGGCAATCTGGAAGTACCTGATCGCTCACGACAACGGGATCACGAATTTTCATTTTGAGGTGGCAGCGGATCTGTTAAATGAGGAAGAGATCGCACTGATTCGCACGATGCGTCCGGGAATGATCCAGCTGGAGATCGGTGTGCAGTCGACGAATCCGGATACGATCCGGGAGATCCACCGGAAAATGGATTTTGCTCAGGTATCCGAGGTGGTGACACGGGTGCAGGAAGGACATAACGTACATCAGCACCTGGATCTGATCGCGGGTCTTCCATATGAAGACTATGATTCGTTTGGAAAATCATTCTGTGATGTCTATCAGCTGCGGCCGCAACAGCTGCAGCTGGGATTTCTGAAAGTGTTAAAGGGATCCTTTATGTATCAGGCGGCGCCGGAGTACGGTTGTGTATGTCAGAGCCGGGAGCCTTACGAGGTGCTGTATACCAGGTGGCTGCCATATGATGACGTTCTGCGGCTGAAACTGGTGGAAGAGATGGTGGAAGTCTATTATAATAGTAATCAGTTCGGAAAAACCCTGCGTGCGATAGAAAAATTATTTGATAATCCATTTGCGCTGTATGAGGCTCTGGGAGCATTTTATGATAAGAAGGGGTATATGGATATTTCGCATACCAGGATCCGCCGATACGAGATTTTACAGGAATTCCTGCAGGAATATGTAGATGAGGAGCAGATGGATTATTACCGGCAGCTGATGATCTGTGATCTGTATGCGAGAGAAAATATGAAAACCAGACCGGCATGGGCGAAGGATCTGAAAGTGTATAAGAGAGACATCCGGGAGTTTTATCTGAAGGAAGAAGAGACACATGAGTATCTGCCGGAGTATGAAGGATATGATGAGAAACAGCTGGCGCGTATGACCCATCTGGAGCGGATGGACTACGATCCGGATACCGGAGTGAGGGAGCCGTGCTGGATCCTGTTTGATTACCGGAGCAGGGATGTACTGACGTACGATGCGAAAATGGTAAAATTATCACTAGTTGACATAATGCAAAAATAATTACCTGCTGCCTGGCGGGGAAAAACGGATGACAGATGAGCAGAAGTATGTTTTCCGGTACAGGGAGCAGTTAGTAGGAGAAGACGAAGGGTAAGAGAGAAAGGAAAAGAAAATACGATGGAAAAAACAGCATGTCCGTCCAGCTATGTGGTTGTGGATCTGGAGACCACTGGGCTGTATCCGTCTCAGGACCGGATCCTGGAGATCGGAGCGGTCAAGGTTCTGGACGGAGAGGTGGCAGATACCTTTTGTATGTTTGCAGATCCGCAGATGAAGATTCCGGAGAAGATCCGGGAATTAACGGGGATTACACAGGAGATGGTAGCAGGACAGCCGACACCGGCAGAAGCAGTGCGTGCCTTTCTGGATTTCTGCGGGGAACTGGATCTGATGGGACACAACCTGATCTTTGATTACAGCTTTCTGAAGCATCAGGCGGCGGATCAGAAGATTCCTTTTGAAAAAAATGGAATTGATACTCTGAAGATCGCAAGAACGCTGCTTCCGGATCTGGAGAGCAGGAGCCTGACGAATCTGTGCGGGTATTTTCAGATCGACCGGGCACATGCGCACCGGGCGTATCACGACGCACTGGCAACCCATGAACTGTATCAACATCTGCTACGGATCGCAGGAGAAGGGCAGGAGCGGATCTTTCAGCCGAAACAGTTACAGTATAAGGTAAAACGACGCGGTCCGATCACACCGGCACAAAAAGCATACTTGAATGATCTGGTGAAATATCATAAAATAGAACTGGATGTGTCTGTTGACAGCTTAACGAAAAATGAGGCATCCAGGAAAATCGATACGATTATTGCCCGGTACGGGCGCATAAAGAGGTGAATGAAAAATGAATATGTGGAAGAAAAACAGAAGGCAGATTGTAGCGGGAATTATCGCAGTTATACTGGTACTTGCGATGGTGGTTCCGATGGTTTTGGAAGTAATGTTATAAGGGATTGACATACAGATGAAGAAGAAAATAATGGCGGCCCTGCTGGCGGGAGTCATGCTGTTACAGCAGCCTGTCAGCGGATGGTGCGCACAGAATACAGAGCTCACACAGAAGTCAGAGGCGAGGCAGGAGAGTGAAAGCAGTGAAAATACGGCTGACGGAAGTGAGGATGACAAAGAGGCTACCGGAACAGCTGCTGCAGATGACGGAGAAAACAGTCAGGAAGAAGACAGCGAAAATGTGCCGACACTGCAGGCAGAGACGGATGAAGTCACACTCGATACCGGTACCTCGGACAATGCGCCCGAGGGACAGCGGAAGATTCTGGATCATATTTACGCGGAAAGTGTGGATCTGTCCGGTATGACGCAAGAAGAGGCACAGGAAGCGCTGCAGACCCGAGTGGATGAGATTATAGGTTATCAGATCGTTCTTCATATGGATGATATGTCCACCGGTGTGACAGCAAAAGAACTGGGTGTTACCGGGGATAATGACGGCACGATCCGGCAGGCGATGGATGTGGGACAGGTCGGCAATGTCATCAAACGATATAAGGTGAAAAAAGCACTGGAACAGGAAAATCTGCAGCTGGATCTTTCTTATCAGGTAGATGAGGAGAGTGTGAGGAAGGCACTGGAGACCTATTGTGTAGCGTTGAACCGTGAAGTGGTGAATTATGAGCTGACCAGAGAAAATGGTGAGTTCAAGATCACCAACGGTGCGCGTGGAGTTACCTTGAATGAGGATGGTTCTGTGGATAAAGTGACGGATTATCTGGAGCATGTGTGGAAAGATGGTCCGGGAAGTGTGGATCTGGATGTGGAGATCACAGAGCCGAAAGGATCCCAGGAAGAACTGGCGAAAGTAAAGGATGTACTGGGACAGGGAGCCACCGATTATTCCGCCAGCAGCGCAGCCAGAGCGACGAATGTAAAAAACGGTACTTCCAAACTGAACGGGAAAGTTCTCTATCCTGGAGAGGAGATTTCCGTCTGTGACAATATGGTACCGTTTACCGAAGAAAATGGATATGAACCGGCCGCATCATATGCGAATGGTACGGTAGTGGAATCTTTTGGAGGAGGTATCTGCCAGGTATCTACAACCTTATATCAGGCAGTATTACAGGCAGAACTGGAAGTGACAGAGCGACATAATCATTCCATGATCGTCAAATATGTAGAACCGTCCATGGATGCGGCAATTGCAGAAGGTGCAAAGGATTTCCGGTTTGTGAATAATACGGAAGCACCGATTTATATTGAAGGATATACCTACGGGGGAAAGATTTATTTTAATCTGTATGGAGAGGAATATCGTTCTGCAGACCGAAAAGTGACCTATGAAAGTGAAACACTGGAGACTATTGATCCGACGACCGAACTGACTGCAGATCCGGAGAAAGCCTTTGGAAGTATGGAACAGATCCAGAGTGCCCATACCGGATACAAGGCAAAACTGTGGAAAATTGTCACGGAGAATGGGGAACAGGTCAGCAAAGAAGAAGTAAATAACAGTTATTATCAGATGACGCCAAATAAATACAAAGTCGGTGTAAAAACCAGCAATGCGGAAGCGTCCAGCGCCATGTATACAGCAATTGCAAACAACGATCTGAATCAGGTCTATGTGGTACTGAACCAGTATGGCGGCTGACAGATGCGGAGGAGAAAATCATGAAGATAGGAAAACTGCCGGAACCGGTATTGATCCGTTCGGTATTAAAACAGGTAAAACACAGAAGAGAGGAAGTACTGGTCGGTCCGGCGGTAGGGCAGGACTGCGCCGCTCTTGAGGTAGGTGAAGATGAAGTTCTGGTGATGTCCACGGATCCGATTACGGGGACCGCAAAGGATCTGGGACATCACAGCATCCATATCACGGCAAATGATCTTGCGGCAGCCGGTGCAGATCCAGTGGGAGTGATGCTGACTGTAATGCTCCCGGATACCGTTGAAGAGCCGGAGATCCGGAAAATGATGCAGGATGCGGAAGAAACCTGTGAAAAACTGCATATGGAGATCCTGGGCGGGCATACGGAGATCACCAACGTGGTAAAGCAGCCGTTGATCTCCGTAACCGGTGTTGGCAAGATGAAAAAAGAGAATCTTCGCACGGTATCCCAGATCCGTCCGGATCAGGATATCATCGTGACCAAATGGATCGGTCTGGAAGCAACAACGATTCTCGCAAAAGAAAAAGAAGATGAACTCAAAAAAAGATTTCCGGCTGTTCTGATTGATACAGCAAAAGATTTTGACCAGTATCTGTCCGTGGTACCGGAGTCACGGATCGCCGTGGAACATGGTGTATCCTCTATGCATGATATCACCGAGGGCGGTGTCTTCGGTGCGTTCTGGGAGATGGCGAGCGGAGCCGGTGTCGGTCTGGAAGTGGATCTGAAGAAGATCCCGATCCGTCAGGAGACCGTGGAGATCTGTAACTATTTTGGGGTCAACCCCTACCAGATCATGTCCAGCGGTTCCATGATGATCGCGGCAGATGATGGTCACGAACTGGTGAGAAAACTGGAACAGGCAGGCATCCATGCCGTTGTGGTAGGTCGTACCAACAACGGGAACGACCGGATCCTTCGAAATGGTGAGGATGTCCGATATCTGGACAAACCGCAGCCGGATGAGTTATACAAAGTAATGGGGTAAGAGAATATGGCAAAGTTAAATATTGTTCTTTATGAGCCGGAGATCCCGTCCAATACAGGAAATATCGGACGTACCTGTGTGGCGACAGGTACGAGACTGCATCTGATCGAGCCGCTGGGCTTCCGGTTAAATGAAAAATCAATCAAACGTGCAGGGATGGATTACTGGGATGACCTGGATGTCACCCGGTATATCGATTATCAGGATTTTCTGGAGAAGAATCCCGGTGCCAAGATCTATATGGCATCGACAAAAGCACCGCAGACCTATACGGAAGTGCAGTATGAGGAAGATGCCTACATTATGTTTGGAAAAGAAAGCGGCGGGATTCCGGAGGAGATTTTACTGGAAAACCAGGAGACTGCGATCCGTATCCCGATGATGAACGATATCCGTTCGCTGAATCTGAGCAATTCCGTAGCGATCGTACTCTACGAGGCGCTGAGACAGCACAATTTTGATCATATGCAGCTGGGTGGTCATCTGACCAGATATGAGTGGAAATAAAGAAAGACAGGATAAAAAAAGCAGGGGAATCAGCTCGTTCCCCTGCTTTTTTCTAATGTAAAGATGAATTCGGTACCGACCCCTTCAGTACTGATAACATTGATATTCTGATTGTGTGCGGCAACGATCTCGCGGACAATAGATAGTCCGAGCCCGGTACCTTTGCGGTCTTTGCCACGGGAAGAATCAATCTTATAAAAACGATCCCAGATTTTATTCTGTTTTTCTCTGGGTATACCCACACCGGAGTCTTTTATGGATACGAAAACTGTACCATGACGTTCGGAAGTTTCTGCCTTGATGATGGAGCTGTCTGAACTGAATTTGATGGCGTTATCGATCAGATTGTACAGTACCTGCTGGATCTGTTCCATATCGGCGTGTACCATCAGAGTTTCTGATTCCAGATGCAGTTCAATGGTAATCATCTTTTTACGGCAGATCCCCTCAAAAGTGGCTACTGTATTTTTGATCGTACGGTTGATATCAAAGTCGTTCATATGCAAAGGACGCCCTTTGGAGTCCAGTTTATCCAGGGTCAGAAGACTCTGGGTCAGCTTTTCCAGACGTTCGGTCTCATCAACCACGATTTTCAGATAACGATCCTGCATCTCAGGTGGAATCGTTCCGTCCATGATCGCTTCCACAAAACCCTTGATTGAAGTAAGGGGGGAGCGAAAATCATGGGAGACATTGGCTACGAATTTGTGCTGATATTCTCCAGATTTGCTCAGTTCTCCGGACATATAGTTCAGGGTATCGGCCAGGTAGCCCATTTCATCATTGGTTGTGACAGGAATGTTATAATCCAGATTTCCTGCTGCATATTCGTTGGCTCCTGCGGTGATTTTCTTCAGCGGCCGGTATACGGAATGGGAAAACAGAGCAAGAATCATGAGAGAACAAAGGAGCAGGATCGCAAACACGATATGGACCGGACCGAGAACGGATTCTTTCTGATCAATGATCACGGTCATCGGAAGATGAATCGATACATACCCTTTGGTGGTCAGGTTTTTCGTGATAGGAACTAGTGTGCTGACCATATTTTCCTTAAAATATCCATGAAAAGTACCTGTAATATAATTGTCTGATCCCATGATCGCAGGATCAAAGTCTTTAAGCGAGCTTTGTGCCATTGCAGTGTATGGTTTGCCGGTATCAATCAATGGCTGTCCGGACGGGTTCAGAATCAGGATCCGGGAATCCTGAAAAGCAGAGAGGGTCTTTAGCTGATTATAGGCAGCTTCCACATCTGCATTGTCTGAATAATCCGTATTTGCCTGATAGGAGGCGAGAGAAATCGCTTCTTTGTACAGGGCGGCTCCGGTGTCTTCCAGAATATGTTTCTGGATCAGGGAAGATCCCAGCGTAGAGATTAACACCGTTCCGAGAATACCGAGAAAAATATAGGCTGTGATAAATTTGGAATACAGTGTCTGTCTCATCAGGATTTAACCTCAAATTTGTAACCGATGCCCCATACAGTACTGATCGACCAGGACGGATGATCTTTGATCTTTTCACGCAGTCTCTTGATATGTACGTCTACGGTACGGGTATCGCCGATGTATTCATATCCCCAGATATGATCCAGAAGCTGTTCTCTGGTAAATACCTGATTAGGTGAGGAAGCGAGAAAATACAGAAGTTCCAGTTCCTTTGGCGGCATGTCGATAGTCATCCCCTGATAGATAACGGAATAGTTGGTCAGATTGATGATCAGATCCGGATATTCCACGTATTTTCCGGCAGGTGCCGACGGAGCGGAAGGGGTAGGCTGGAAACGGCGGAGAACCGCTTTGACCCGGGCTACCAGTTCTTTGGAATCGAAAGGTTTGATCATATAATCGTCAGCACCCAGTTCCAGGCCGAGCACCTTATCAAAAACTTCTCCTTTTGCAGAGAGCATGATGATCGGTACATTGGATTTGTGGCGGATCTCTCTGCAGACCTGATAGCCGTCCATACCGGGAAGCATCAGATCCAGGAGGATCAGGTTCGGCTGAAAGGAAGGAAATGCACTCAAAGCTTCCTCCCCGTCGTTGACAATCTTACACTCAAAACATTCTTTGGTAAGATAAAGAGATATCAGTTCGGCGATGTTGTTGTCATCGTCTACAATCATTATTTTCTGTTTGGATACCATAAAAACTCCTTGTTGTAGCGGGATATTACCTACTGAATAGTTATTTTATTTCTTGAAATTTACGATCGTAACACCGGCATCTCCCTCGCCAAATTCTGCAAGATGGAAGGAAGAGACATATTTTACCCGGCGCAGATAGTTATGGATGCCCTTCCGCAGGGCTCCGGTACCTTTTCCGTGAACGACACGGACACTTGGAATATGTGCCAGATATGCATCATCCAGATACTTATCCAGTTCCGCGATGGCTTCATCGACGGTACGGCCGAGCAGATTGATCTCGATGCCGACGGATGAAGATTTTGACATCTTGATCTTCCCGGCGCTGGTGCGCTGCATATTCGGTGCGGAGATCACGGTTTCTTCCTGTAACAGTACCAGATCGGAGATATGGATCTTGGATCGCATGATACCCATCTGTACCAGAAGATAACCTTTGGCATCCGGGAGGGTGCTTACCGTTCCTTTGAGATTCAGACTCAGCACTTTCACACCATCGCCCAGATGCAGATCGGAAGGCTTCAGATTACCTGTGACCTTCTTTTCTTTCCTGGACATATTGCTTTCGACTTTGTTCATCTTCTTACGGAGATCCTGTCGTTTATTTTCCATTTCTTTGATGGAAATATTGGCTTTTCCGAATTTGTTAAAGTCTTTGATCGTCTGATCCGCATATTCTTTTGCATCACGGAGGATTGCATGTGCCTGCTCGTTGGCTTCCCGGAGGATCCGGTCACGCTGCTGGTTCAGTTTTTCCTGCTTGGTCTCCAGCTGTTTTTTCAGATCTTCGACTTCGGTCTTGTAGCGGGCAATCTCCATGCGTTCTTTTTCGATGGTGATACGGTTTTCTTCCAGGGTGGAGATCACATCCTCGAAGGACTCGTCTTCCTGGCTGATCTGTTTTTTTGCATCATCGATAATATACGATGGCAGTCCCAGCTTACTGGAAATGGCAAAGGCATTACTCTTTCCGGGAACACCGATCAGTAAGCGGTAGGTAGGACGAAGCGTTTCCACATCAAATTCACAGGAAGCATTTTCTACACCCGGTGTGGAGAGTGCGTACACTTTCAACTCACTGTAATGCGTGGTTGCCATAGCACGGATGCCCTGTTTTTGCAGATAGTTCAGAATCGAGATTGCCAGTGCGGCACCTTCTGTCGGGTCGGTACCGGCACCCAGTTCATCGAAGAGAACGAGGGACTTCGGATCGGCCTTTTCGATAAAGGAAACCACATTGGTCATATGGGAGGAGAAGGTACTGAGTGACTGTTCGATACTCTGTTCATCTCCGATATCTGCATATACTTCCTCAAAAACAGATAATTCAGAACGATCCAGTGCAGGAATATGAAGACCTGCCTGACCCATCAGAGTCAGAAGCCCGACGGTTTTTAAGGAAACAGTTTTTCCACCGGTATTCGGACCGGTAACGATGAGCAGATGAAATTCTTTTCCAAGATGGATATCGATCGGAACAACCTTTTTCTTGTCGATCAGTGGGTGACGCCCTTTGCGGATGTTGATATAGCCTTTGGTATTAAAGATCGGTCGTGTGGCATTCATATCCATGGCAAGGGCAGCGCGGGCAAAGATAAAGTCCAGTTCTACCAGATTTTCCAGGTTATAACGGAGATTTTCACGTTCCTGGGCAGCCATGTTACTTAAAGAAGCCAGGATGACTTCAATCTCTGCCGCTTCTTTCATCTCCAGATCACGGATCTCATTGTTCAGTTTTACGATCGCCATCGGTTCGATAAAGAGGGTGGAACCGGTGGAAGACTGATCATGGATCATACCAGGTACCTGGCTTTTGTATTCGGCTTTGACCGGGATACAGTAGCGGCCGTTTCGCATGGTGATCACAGCGTCCTGCAGATATGTTCTTGCGGAGCCGTTGACCATACCGGCAAGCTGTGTATGAATGCGTTCTCCGGTCACTTTCATCGAACGGCGGATCTGTTTTAAGGTTGCGCTTGCATCATCGGCGATCTCGTCTTCGGAGAGGATGCATCGACGAATCTCTGTATTTAACAGCGGCAGAGGTTCCAGGGCATCGAAAAGATCATCCAGAGAGTCCCTCTGTTCATTTTCTTTTTCACGGCGGCCGTAAGATTTTACCCGGGAGGTATTATCCAGAAGGGCACAGATCTGCAACAGTTCTGTGATCCCCAGGGTACTTCCGATCTCCAGGCGTTTCAGGGAACCGCGGATATCTTTGGCACTGCCGAAGTTGATGTTTCCTTTCTGAAACAGACGGGACAGGGCATCCTGAGTCTGTTCCTGCTTATATTCAATCTCTCCCGGTGAACAGGAAGGAAGAAGATCCTCGCAGCGGATCTTTCCGAGAGGGGAAGAAGCATGGGCTGCAAGCATCTCGATGATTTTGGTATATTCCAGTGTTTTTAAAGCTTTGTTATTCATAATGTTATATCCTTTCTATACGCCTTATTCTACTCTATCTGAGAAGGAAAAGAAAGGCAAAAAGCCAGGCAGCAAAAAGTTTTTTCGGTATGTCATAAAATGTTCATATATATTTGATAAAATATTAAGGAAATTCTCAGGCAGCAGCCGTTTTTCCATTGTGTTACGGAAAAGCAGAGTTCAAGACACAGGGAAAAACGGTGCAGTTACAGTTGGAGTCAGAGACAGGAGACTACGTGTATGGATAAAAAGAATGATCACAAGCAGGACGAATACGATTTTTACCGGGAAGTGATGAAAAAGAAGCCTCTGGATAAACGAAAAATCGCGGTGAGTGCGGCAGGAGTGGCAGCAGGAGCGGTATTGTTCGGTGTGATTGCGGCATTTGTATTTGTAAAGTCGGTGCCTTATTTCCGACCGGAGGAAGAACAGCCGAGAGTGAATATCGTGGAGGGAGCATCGACGGACGGGGGCGAAGAAAATACTCCTCAGCAGGAGATACCGGAAGAAGAAAGCGGAGATGCGCCGACCGATGAAAATGATACAACAGACACGGAGACACAAAAAGAGCCGCTGACTCTGCAGGAATATTCGGATCTGTATCAGCAGATTTCAGAGGCAGCCAGTGAGCCGAAAAGTTCTGTAGTTGTGGTACAGGGATTTACCAACGATGTGGACTGGATGAATAATTCCTTTGAAGACGAAAAGCAGGCCTCCGGCTTTCTGGTGGCAGATACGGGAAAAGAATACTACGTGCTGACAGAATACCGGGTGGTGGATACGGTGGACCGGATTCTTGTGACCTTCTGTGATGGCAATACGGTAGACGGGCATTTTCTCAAACAGGATGAGGCTACCGGACTTGCAGTGATCAAGATTTCCAGAAATGATCTCAGCAAAGAGACAAGAGATGTGATTGCAGTGGGTGAACTGGGAAGCGCATCTTCGGTGAATCAGGGAGATCTGGTACTGGCACTGGGAAGTCCGTCCGGTTATCCGGACTCGGTAGTCTGCGGCCGGGTGACTTCCACAACAAATGTGAAAAGTACGGTGGACAGTGAATATCATCTGCTTACGACGGATATTATGGGAAACAGCGAGGGAAGCGGGGTTCTGGTCAATCTGGACGGAAAGATCGTGGGTGTGATCGCGCAGTCTTTTTCCGGGGAGGCGGATACCGGGGTGGTGACGGCATTATCAATCTCGGATCTTCGGAAACTGATTGAGCAACTGTCAAATAATGAAGATCTGATATACCTCGGTGTCCGGGGACAGGATATCAGCAGCAGTCTCTCACAGAAAACCGGAATTCCTACAGGTATTTATGTAAACTCCGTGGAGGAAGATTCTCCGGCGATGAACGCTGGGATCCAGAACGGAGATGTGATCGTGAAAGTGGGAAATGAAAGTGTCGAGACGCTGTCGAGACTGCGAACACGCCTGGATCAGTCGAAAAAGGATCAGAAGATCAAAGTGACGGCGATGCGAAAAGGTGCGGAAGGATATGTGGAAATAGTGTTTGACGTAACGCTGGATGCGTTATAAACTATAAAAGAGTCTGTAAAAAAGAATAGTGAGATAAAAAATGTGGTATAGGGACGATGGCTTTCTATACCACAAAACTTCTGCGGAGTTTTCACTGACAGAAAATCAGGCAGAAAGACGGAAGGAGATTATATGAAATTTATTCAGGAATTTTTTGAGGGATGCCGGGTGTCCGGAATTTACCTTTGTAAACATAAACAGGCAGCAGTGACAAAAAACGGCAAACCATATGAAAATGTGATTCTGCAGGACAAGACCGGGACAATCGATGCCAAGATCTGGGATCCGAATTCGCTGGGAATTGATGATTTTGAAACACTGGATTATATTGAAATCATGGGAGATGTCACCAATTTTGCAGGTGCACTGCAGCTGAACATCAAGCGTGCAAGAAAAGCCCGTGAGGGAGAGTACGATCCCACCGATTATCTTCCGGTGAGCAAATGTGATATCGACGAGATGTACGGACAACTGATGGCGATTATCAAAACCATCCAAAATCCATACCTGTCCCGTCTGTTAGAATTGTTTTTTGTGGAGGATGAAGCATTCATCAAACGCTTCCGCTTCAATTCCGCAGCCAAGACAGTACACCACGGTTTTGTGGGCGGACTGCTGGAGCATACGTTAAATGTGACCAAACTCTGCGATTTTTATACGAAAGCCTACCCTGCACTGAACCGCGACCTGCTTCTGACCGCAGCAATCTTTCATGATATCGGAAAGACGAAAGAAATTTCTGCATTTCCGATGAATGATTATACCGATGACGGACAGTTGCTGGGCCATATTATGATTGGAGCGGAGATGCTCCACGATGCGATCCGTGAGATACCGGATTTCCCGGCAAAAGTGGAGAGTGAGTTAAAGCACTGCATCCTGGCGCACCATGGAGAACTGGAATACGGTTCCCCGAAGAAACCGGCACTGATGGAGGCGGCAGCGCTGAATATGGCAGACAACACGGATGCCAAGATGGAAACATTTACCGAGCTTTTCGACAATGCGAAAGATCCGAACGAATGGCTTGGCTACAACCGGCTGTTTGAATCAAATATCCGTAAAACCAGTATGTAAAGAAAGGGCAGATCCATGGAATACAAAAAGAATGATCTTCTGACTGTAACCATCGAGGATATGGGACATGACGGGGAAGGAATCGGAAAAGTGGACGGTTATACCGTATTTGTAAAAGACACAGTGATCGGCGATAAAGTACAGGCAAAGATCATGAAGGCGAAGAAAAATTACGGTTATGCCAGACTGGTGGAGATCATGGAGCCGTCGAAAGACCGGGTCGAGCCACGCTGTGCGTACGCCCGTCAGTGCGGCGGCTGCCAGATCCAGGCACTTTCTTATGAAAAACAGCTGGCATACAAACAGCAGAAGATTGAAAATAATCTGATCCGGATCGGCGGTTTTCAGAAAGAAGAGATTCCGATGCAGCCGATCATCGGCATGGAAGATCCGTACCATTACAGAAACAAAGCGCAGTTTCCGGTGGGATGCGACAAAGAAGGCCATCTGATCGCCGGATTCTATGCCGGAAGAACCCATTCGATCATCAGCAACCGGAAATGTTATCTCGGCGTGGAAGTCAACGAACAGATCCTGAATCTGGTGCTGGCGCATATGGAAGCATATGATATCCCGGCATATGACGAGACAACCGGGAAGGGTCTGGTGCGTCATGTACTGATCCGTTATGGATTCCAGTCGAAAGAGATCATGGTCTGTCTTGTCGTCAACGGCAGCCGCATCCCGGGGGCGGAAGATCTGATTGCAAAACTTCGCGAGATTCTGGGAATGACCAGCATTTCCCTGAACATCAACCGGGAAAAGACGAACGTGATTCTGGGAAGAAAAGGGAAACTCTTATGGGGACAGGAATACATCACCGATACGATCGGACCGATCGCCTATCAGATCTCCCCGCAGTCTTTCTACCAGGTCAATCCGGTGCAGACACAGAAACTTTACGAAAAAGCACTGGAATACGCAGGTCTGGAAGGAAATGAGACGGTCTGGGATCTCTACTGCGGAATCGGAACAATTTCCCTCTTCCTCGCCCAGAAAGCAAAACAGGTCTATGGTGTGGAAATTGTCCCGGCTGCCATCGAGGATGCAAAACGAAATGCAACGCTGAATCATATCACCAATGCAGAATTCTTTGTAGGAAAAGCGGAAGAAGTGTTGCCGGAAAAATACGAAAAAGAAGGCATCTATGCGGATGTAATCGTGGTGGATCCGCCACGGAAAGGATGCGAAGAGAGCGTACTGGCTACGATGGTAAAGATGCAGCCGAAACGGATCGTGTACGTAAGTTGTGACTCTGCGACTCTGGCCCGGGATCTGAAATATCTGCGGGGGGAAGGATATGAAGTTAAGAAGGTGCAGGGGGTGGATCAGTTTCCTCATACCGTACATGTGGAGACGGTAGTACTGCTTTCCCACAAAAAGCCAGACGGACATATCAACGTAAAAG
>OLRR01000076.1_pt1 | contig 83848 bp, 77 predicted proteins | sample 1671941 | NCBI WGS metagenome assembly OLRR01 (sample SAMEA3136628, study PRJEB25190) | human gut metagenome
ATATACCGCAAAGTGGGGCTTGCAGATTGCGGAAATGATTTTTCAGACACGCTCCTGGACCTTTCTGCTCCATTTTTTGCATACTCTGCTTTTCGTCCTGATCCTCTTATAATTCCACCGTATCTAGCCCAAGATACACCCGCGTTCCCACACCCATCTCCGATTCGATCCGGATCGTGTGGGAAAGCCGGTCCATGATCTGTCTGCACAGGTACAGACCGATACCTGTGGATCGTTTGTCCGTGCGACCGTTGTAGCCAGTATACCCGCACTCAAAGACCCGCGGAAGATCTTCCGGTGCTATCCCGATACCGGTATCTTCGATCACCAGTGTCTTAGGGCTTTGTGGATCCATATAAATTTTTATCTTTCCCTTCCTGGTGTATTTCAGGGCGTTCGAGAGAACCTGTTCAAGGACAAATTCCAGCCATTTTTCATCAGTAAGTATCTGACAATGGACATCCTCATATTGCAATGCGATCTTTCGACGGATAAACAGAGGTGCGTATTTTCGTACTGCCTGATGGATCAGAGCGTCCAGTTCCTGTTTTTCAAATACCAGATCCGTGTTCATCCTTTCCATCCGCAAATACTGTAGTGCCATCTGTACATACTGTTCCACCTGAAAAAGTTCTCCCTGTAATTCTTTGGAAACCGGTGTTTCTTCTTCCTGTAATAACAGGTGCATGGCAGCGATCGGCGTTTTGATCTGGTGGGTCCACATCGTATAATACTCCACCATCTCCCGGTATCTGTCATCCATCTGCTGTTCTTCTTTTCGCAGTTCCCGCTCATATTGCCCGATGATCTGCCGGTACAGTTTCTCCGACAGAGTGTCCGGATTCGGGAACGCTTCTATCTTGTCTCTGGGATCCTTTGTCAGCAGTTCCAGTGTCTTACAGCGCTTCCGATAGCGGATGAAGCGAACGATCAATACTGCAATACCGGTAAAAGAGGCAAGTTGCAATGTGTAAATGGTGACATCCTGTGGAATATCTTCCAGGAAACACAAAAGCCAAAAAATTCCGATAAAAAACACCACCCAGAGAAGGATCCCCGCCTCTTCCCGCAAAAATGCAAGGATAATTCTTTTTTCCTGATTCTTTTTTCTTCCCTTTTCCTGCATCGTTCTTCTCCGTTTTTCTACTTCCTTCTCTCCGAATCCTCTTTTCAAAAGAGTAACACTTTGAAAATCTCCTGAACCATATGATAAATCCCATATTATGTCAACAGATATCCCACACCTTTTTTCGTCTGAATATAATCCGAAAGCCCGATTTCTTCCAGTTTTCTTCGAAGTCTCGTCACATTCACGGTCAGTGTATTGTCATCGATAAAGCTGTCCGACTCCCACAGCCGCATCATCAGCGTGTCTCTGCTCACCGCTTTTCCCTTGTGTTCCATTAAGACCTGCAGGATCCGCCACTCATTTTTCGTAAGTTCGATCTTTTCTCCCTGATACGTCAGAATCCCGTTTTCTTTATCCAGGATTGCTCCTTTGTGCTCCAACAGATTCGTGGCTCCAGCAAATTCATAGGTTCTTCGAAGCAGTGCCTGTACCTTAGCAGTAAGCACATTCAGGTCAAATGGTTTTGCGATAAAATCATCACCGCCCATGTTGACTGCCATGATGATGCTCATATTATCAGAAGCGGAAGAAAGGAAAAGCACCGGTACTTTCGACACTTTCCGGATCTCCTGGCACCAGTGGTAACCGTTAAAAAAGGGAAGATGAATGTCCATCAGCACCAGTTGCGGACCGGTTGCGGCAAATTCTGTCAGCACATCGGAAAAATCCTGCACACAGAACGCCTCCATGCCCCACGAAACCAGGTGTTGCCGGATCGCATTTGCAATCACTTCATCATCTTCCACGATCATAATTCGATACATATATTCCTCATTTTCTAAATCTTCCCATGGATAGGTCATCAGGAAGATTCCTGGTTTGAACTTTTACAAATCGGGCTGTATACCTTTTGTGACACACAGAAACATTCTATATAAACTCTCCCGTTTCTGTCCACTTCAGGACACAGCCCGTTTTCTGTTCTTTTTATCTTTTTATTTTCACACTGATTGTTCATGTTCGGAGCAGTTACGTTACGTTTTTATGAAAGCTCTTCCTATACTCTGACGATATAGTCCGCTTTTCTTTTCTTTGCTTCCGGGTACTCACAGTCACGATATCCAAGGATGCAGTGACCGATACCGACCAGATTTTCCGGAAGTCCCCACTCTTTTAAGAGTTCTTTTCCCTCTGCACTCTCAAATTCTTCTTTTGCCCGGTGTATCCAGCAGGAATCCACACCTACCGCATGAGCTGCCAGCATCAGATTGCCCATAACCAGAGAACCGTCCTCATGATAGGTTCCGATCTCCGGATCTGCGAGTACGATCAAAACCGTCGGTGCACCGTAAAACGGATCATTGCTGCTTCCCATCACAGCCGCGTTCATCTTCGAAAGTTTTGCGATCAGTTCCGGTTTCTGCACTACCACGATCACCGGAGACTGTTTTCCCATTCCGGTAGCCGCATAGGTTCCGGCTTCCAGGATCGCATCCAGCTGTTCGTCTGTGATCTGCTCCGGTTTATATTTGCGGATGCTTCTGCGGGTTTTCATTGCTTTCAATACTTCATTGTTCATGATAAAATCCTCCTTTGGCCCATTTTCATCGTTTTTTCTGATACCTATTATAGTACAGATTCCTGTGAATCTCAACGCCAGACACATGCCTGTTCTTTTTATTTTTTTCTTAATATTACTGTTCACTCCGTGCCCAGTAACACGCTGCGCGATGCACAGAATTTATGCTGATCGCATAAATTCGCGCGGTATGTCTCGGGTTTTCTGTGACCTTCGCTCACAAAAAACGCCTCGCGGGATATTACCAGTGAACAGTAACCTTTTAATTTTTCTGTGTTTCCTTCAGAAGTTCTTCCGCCGAAACACCAAACAATTTCGCCAGTGCCATCAGATTCGTCGTGCTAGGAGCAGAGGCTCCGCTTTCCCACTTGGAAACCGCCTGTCGGCTGACACCTAATGTTTCTGCAACAAATTCCTGCGTCATTTTGCAGTTCAACCGATGCTGTTTCAAAATCTCCCCAAGCGTTTTTGCATGTTCCGCCTTTTCCTTTCTCACCGGCACCGACCTTGTGTATTTTTTGAGCGCCTTGATCACCAGATAAACCACATACCCCGCTACCGCCACAAGAAAGATCCATAAGCAGATGTTGATCAGGACGAAAATAAAATTCAATTTCATTGGAACACTCTCCTTTCTGATTTTGTACCTCCATCATACGGATTTTCCCCGCGTTGCGCTACCAACTATTACGCAACTTTGTGGTTGCGAGGGCTTTTTCATGATAATCTTATCGCAATGCTGCTATCCAATAACTCACTACAATTATCAGACATACTACATTCGGAATAATATTACCATTTTCCTTCCGGTTCCAATATTCATTATTTTTTAAAGGAAATCTTTTTTCAGAGAAATGATTTAAAGAAAATGTTTTATTATTTATGTCCTATCAGCCACTTCTTCTAATGCTTTAAAGTCGCAACAAAATTTAGCTACTTTTCCAGTCCTCATCTGTTTGTCATATAATTTATTTGCTTTTTCAAGAACATCGGTAATTATTTTTAAGCAAAACCTATATTCTTTATTTAACAAATCCTTGTATTTTTTGGTATTAGCAGAATCATTTTTATCGACATTAATATTAACAGTTTGATAAACTCCATCAACAATCGGTATCATTTTTTTAATATCCATAACGGAAAGAATATGCTTTACATTCTTGTCATCATCTTCAATAGATATCCAAATATCTTCCCGTCTCATCTTGGATTTTTCTGCTTTCTCATACAACAAATAGCATTCTTTATTAACATTTTTCCACGTTTTATGCTTATCTTTCGCAGAAGATAACGGAATCACATATTTTCTGTCATTTTTATTAACTAAAATTCCTATATACGGCTTATTGTCATATCCATTTGGTTTATAATACACTTCTGAACATACACTATGTAATTTTCTCAAATAGTCCTGATCTATATTAATAAATATCAATTTTTTATCCAGTGTAAACAATATCCCGCTCCTTTATATTTTTATAATAAAAAAATATGGGAAGACTATGCTTCCCACGCTTTAATGTTCATCTCTTTACGGATTGAATACCGAGGTTAATGGAGACCCGCTTTAATGTCCATCTCTTTACGGATTAAATACCGAGGTTAATGGAGACCTTCTCTATATAACTATAATATAGCAGTTACTATCATGTGTCAACTTTTTTCATTCAAACAAGAAACTTAAATTATTTTTCTTTTAAATAATATTTCTATATGGTAACTTTTCTGCCTTATGTTTTTTTATTTCTCTTTCGCATATTTCATGAAGCCGTTCATAATCCTTGGACTCTTGACATATTTTTTCATACCACCCTTCTGCGCCTCTGTCTTTATTTCGAAAAAATGGATGTTCTTTATCCTTTTGCACATTTTCCCAAATATATTTGAGGATATCATCAAGTTTTTTCTTTTCTCCATACCACCCACACACCAGTGCAATATCTTTGTATTCTTCAAACGATTTTCTTTTTGGATTACTTAAAAAGAGTTTATATCCTTCTATAATTTTATCTATTGGAACATCACCTTCAAGTGGAATCAACAATTTATTTTTTAATCGTTCTGCTGAAAATATATATCTTTCTTCATGTTTTTCTAACGCTATTGTTTCACTGGTACACTCTAATGATGTTATGATGCCAGACTCTTCACTGCATAAATTATGTACATAAGCAACTGGTGTATAGTATGTATTTCTAACCACTTTTATATAAATCCCTGTTATCAGCGGACCTAGTCTATTATCCAGTGAAAGCAAGCCGGTCTTTTTTAATTCCGGAAAAAGCTGCTGCCAGTCATTTATGATCTGCTTTCTTGTTGCCATTATTCTATCCTCGCTTTCTACTATCTGATATTTAGTGCTTCATATTTTCATCAGCATACGAATATATCTTGTTCCAGAAGTCTTCATAATTATTGTTCAACGCAATTTTTTCATAACAACTGTCCAGCACTTCTTGTGATGTATTTCCTTCCAGAGGCATTAAAGCCTCTGCTTCAACTGCTAATCCCATATCCGTCAGGGCAGCAATCGTATCCCTGTAAGATTTAGCGTCCAGCCCATCCATAGTTAGTTCTGTGTCATAATCAATGACTGCTATAATATTTCTGATCCACAATGGATAATCTTTCAGTGTTTCTCTTACCTCTGGATATTCATAAATATCTGCCATAGCCTGAACAAACGCTTCACCATTCGTAAGATCTTTTAACGCCTGCTCTATAAAATTCATTTGTATTCACTCCTTTTATAAATTCCATATTATCCGTATCGTATTTTCCTGACTTTTGTCAAAAAATCTCATATCTGCCTCCTTTACGGCACAGACATGAGACTTCTGTTTATTTTTTCATCATTTCCATCACACATTCATGTTTCTTGGTTGTCTTATTATAATTGATTCCTACAAGCAACAAATTTCCCTGATACTCTTTCAACGCATTTCCATACTGTTTTTCTTTGATCTGCTCTATCGCTCCACCTGCATGGAAATTTCCTCATGTGCCTTCTCGATTCCCTCTGCAACCGCATCTGCATCCATGTTCCACAGTGCTTCCAGTAATTTGCGGGAGGATTCCACGGACTCTGCCACTCCATGCCAGTTCATGGTGCTGATGGCATTTACATATTCCTGGGAAACCTCTTTATTTGGTATACTTACGGTTCCATCCATACTGTCATAGGTCAGATATCCCAGATGCACCAGCAGAGTCAGCACATCGTCTTTCGTTGCAAAGGTAGTCATATCGTTGCTGAATGTTCCGATATGAATGGGGACAGATTCTCCCGCAAGCATGCGAACCACGAAGTCCTTTAAGCCGTCCATATCCATCTGAATATAGATTTTTAGTGCTTCATATGTCTCCGTCTGGTTCCAGTAGGTTCCGAACTTATGACGCAGCATGGCTTCTACCACCGATTTGGGGCTGTACATGGAGTAATATTCATCTCCCGTCTGACGATGTGCGATAAGCTGATAACCATCGTACCATGTTTTTGCATCTTCAAAATTCATCTCATATTTCTCACAGAGAACTGACACTTCCTGTTCTGTAAAACCAAAATACTCTGCCAGCTCACCGGGATCTGTCATGGAATATTCTGTAAACATATTCAGTGCCGAATGAGAACCATATTTTTTTATTGGTAAAATACCGGTCATGTAAGCCAGTGCAACATAATCTTTGTCCTTGAGCCACGCCCGCAGGAAATCCAGATATTTCTTCTGTGCCTCCTGATCCTGCTGATACTCCCGGAACAGACAATCCCACTCATCAATCAAAATTACAAAAGGACATCTGGTATAAGAAAACACATCTTTCAGCACCTGAATCAGATTTTTTTCATCCCGAAAACGTACCTGCGGATAGGCTTCCTCAAAGTCCAGTACCAGATATTTTTTCAACATATCCAGCATCTCTTCCATTGTCCCTGACATACTCAAAAATTCCTGCATATTAATTTTGATCACATCGTATTGATTCAGATTTTCCTTGTAGGAACTGTCTTTGCTGATTGCAAGATTTCGAAATAATTCTTCTGTATTTTCACTGCGATCATAGTATGCAGCAAGCATATTCGCTGCCATGGATTTGCCAAATCTTCTCGGACGGCTCACACAGATATACCTCTGTTCTGTGCAAAGAGCTTCATTGGTCTTTGCGATCAATTCACTTTTGTCTACATATATTTTCGAACGAAGACTTCCACGAAATGAAAAATTTCCTGGATTCAGATAACTGCCCATGCAAATTCCTCCCGTCAAGATTTTATAAGATATATTATACTGGATTCCACTGGTAATCACAAGAACGGTATTTCCTGTTTGTAGCCATTTTCCAAGAACATCTTTACTTTCCGAATTTATAACACTCCGGATAGGATGTTTTCTGTATCAAAATATCTGCCTTTGCTTCCGTAATTTGCCGTACGATGACACACGGCAGAGTATTCACCTGTTTATAAAGAACACCTGTAGATATGGAAAGTGCAAATGTCTTTTTCGTCTCTGCCAAAAACTTTAATTTTTCATCTGGTATTCTCGTGATATATACATTCCCGTATCCGTCATCCTCATCATCATTCTGTTCCATTTCACAGCCGTTCTCCACCCACAATTTAAAGTCAAACCATTCTTCTGATTCCCCTTCGCCTAGTTCTGCCGCATCTAAAAATCCACACTGTACAGCTCCCTTTTCTGCTTTTATGATAAGTTCCCTATCCCCATTATCATTTCCTATGCTTATATATCCGGGAGCATAGTCTGCAAATTCATTGCATTCATAGCTTTCAACAATTCTGTGCGTATCGTATAATACACACAAATCCAAAACCATTCCATTCGCCTGTCTCAGAAATTCTTTGTAGATTTTTGGCAACACACCGTTAATATGTTTCTCTACGTTTTCTATTTCTTCTTTCGTTGCAGGAGCATTTTTCTTTATATATTCCAGATTTTTTAAATTCATAGAGATCTTTTCACACTTCCTATCGCTTTATATCATTTTCCCCATTTCAAAAACATATCCTTTAAACTGTTCTTCTTAAAGAATATTTCTATATGGTCTCATATTTCTCCTTATTTATTGATTCCTGAGGAATGCAATTTAATTTTTTCACCATAAACTCAAATATTTCCGCCTCATATCCTGATGAATACAATATTTGGAAATTATTGTGTTGCCTAATAATAATATATTTTTTCTTATTTTCTAAAAATTCAACACGGAAAACTGCAGATAAAATTCCACTACAAGGAAATCTTTTTATTCCGTTTACTCTGAGAAAATACTCATGATTTTGTTCAAAAAAATCATAATCCAATGTATCATTTATTTCATGTTTTTCCAATTTTCGAATTATTTCATCCTGTGGCATTTCCGTTTGAAATATTAAATCCTGTCCTGCATTTTTATACGTTCCGTTGGAATATTTCATATATCTTTTCCAGCGCATAACGATAATCATTATCGAACAAACTGTCGCTATGCAAAAAAATGTATAAAACACCGGAATACTACTCATATAATTTTTCCTCCCGGTCTACTTATTCTCTTTTTTTCAGTATCTTTTTAATATTCCCAATCAAAGTCATCAATACTGTTCTTAATCTCCACAGAAACAGAACTATCGTTTTTTAAATCTTTCATAAGTTCAGCAAACTTTTCACGTTTTGGATTTTCCGTATCATTATAGCAGCGGTGCACCATCCAGATATTGTGTGGCGTTGGATGTTTTCTTACTGAAGCAATCAGTAACTCCTCATATCCGTGTTTATAAAACTGCTCCACAAAATGAACCAGATCCCCTGGCATTCCAAAATCGACCTGTGGATTGGTAGCTATAATTTCTAATATCGGTTCTACTAATTCAAACGGTTCTGGATATTGGTTGATAGCATCTATTAGATCATCCTCTATAAAATACTCCTCTTCCGGTTTTACTGCTGCTTTCAATCCTGTAATGATTTCTTCTTTTGTCATAGATTTCATCGTTCTTCCTCCCTGAAATTCCGTTGCCAGATCATCACATAATCTTTTTCACCGGTAAGTTTATCCAAACCTTCGCATTGGATTTGGAAGTCTTCTCTTCGATAAAAATTAATAGCCCGTACATTCTTTTGATACACATTTAAAAGTAATTTTTCTTTTTTACTTTTCACATAATCCAGCAGCATTTTTCCGATCCCATGCGACTGCATCTCATCAGAAACAAAAATGCCTTCTATGTACTCGCCGTTTAATCCTGTAAATCCCTGTATGTTCCGGTCGTTCTCATATGCATAGACTTCCGCCTGTGACAGCATTTCTTTCACTAACTCAAAATTACTTTTCCAGTATTGCGCCGGAATAAAATGATGTGCTTTCAGATTGCTGTCTAACCAGATCTCAGCAACTCTTTCTATATCCGCTTCCTGTAACGCCCTAATCATAAACATTGTTCTCCATGAAATTTAATTTTGTTACTACATTTCTCTTATCTTTATCAAAAAGCCCCATACCTGCTGTCTTTGTCACACAGATATGAGACTTCTGTTATTTTTCAGATGTATTTCCGAATTTTCCCTGATTTCCAATCAGAACTTTCTTCCCGCGAAATGCAAAGCCGTAATGTCTGATCCGTTCTTTTGTAATTCCTCTTGACAGCAGATCTATATCATATTGTTTCTCCTCAATCTGGCGAAGTGCATTTTGCACGGTCTGTTCCAGTGACTTTTCTTTTGCCGTGTTCTGCACCTTGAATTCCATTATGATGGCATCCAGATTTTCTTCCAACGGTTCCATGATGACATCATAACGTCCGAATCCACTTTCTCTGTTGGATGTGATCCTGTATTTTCCGGCGAGATCAACGATCAGACCAAGAACAAATCCATGATAAAATCTTTCCGGTTCCAGTTCTTCTGACGGTTTTTTCCCTGTATCGAAACTGCTGAATGTCTGAAGTGCCACCTGATTGATAAACTGGTTCATATAATCCAGATCCCCGGCAAGCAGCGCCTCTTTGAAATTACCATACGCGGACTCTTCTTCTGTAAACCAGTCTCCGATCATATTCTCAAACATCAGCATCGTCTCATGGTTGGTAATCTTCAGATAATACCGGCGTTTTCCTGTCCGTTTATCCATCTCATACCGGTCAACTTTCAGATAACCGCTGGCCAGCATAAGGCTCCAGACTGCACCGCGCTTTCTGCCAAGCTGTTCAAAAATCACCTGTTCATCCAGTTCTGTACAGATGACTCCACCATTTAACAAATCTTCCATCTCCGACTTGATTTTTGCCGGACTCTGGCGGATCAGTGTGGAAATCAGTGCATTTCCGCTGGTGTCTGCCCAGTAGGTTCCATATTCTCCTGTATCCAGATATTTTGTAATCGACCATGGATTATAAATATCTTTTCTTTTTCCAAAAGAAAATCCATCATACCAGTAGCAGACGGTTTCTTTTTCTTCAGACAGACCACTGGTCTCCAGCACATGAAAAACTTCCTCTTTTGTAAACCCAAAAGAGCTGCTGTATTTTTCTGATGTTGTCGTTACCACTTCAAGATTATTCAGATCGGAAAAAATAGATTCTTTACTGACTCTTGTAATTCCTATCAACAACCCACGCTCCATATATGGATTCGTTTTAAAGGTCGAATTAAACAGGCTTCTGATAAATCCCGTAAGGCTTTTCCAATATCCATGAATATATGCTTCCTGCAAAGGAGTATCATATTCATCCAGAAGGATAATCACTTTCTTTTTGTAATAGCGGCTCAAATAATCCGACATATAATTGACAGCCACGGCTGCCGCATCATCCGACATATTTTCTTCCACCGAATCAAAATATGCGTGATCTTTTTCATTCAGCACTTCACTGGATCTGACAAATTCAAAGGTGCTGTATAACTTCACCAGTTTACGGATAATCGCCCTTCTTGCGGATTCATACGTTGTTGCTTTCACATCTGCAAAACTGATAGAAATTACCGGATATGTTCCCTGTAGTTTACGAAATCGCTCCTCTTCCCAGATACTTAATCCTTCAAAGTACCGTTTGCAATCTGCATGGTTCACAGAAAAGAAATACTCCGTCATACTCATATTCAGTGTCTTACCAAACCTTCTCGGGCGGGTGATCAGAGTAACACTGTCCTGCTTATCCCACCATTCCCTGATAAAATCAGTCTTGTCGATATAAAAACAGTGATTCTTTCTAATGGATACAAAATCCTGATTTCCGATGGAAATTACTGATTTCATGAGTCTGTCTTCCTTTCTTAACTTGTTGATTGCTTTTGTTTTCTTCATTCTAGCACATTTTTTTGATAGAACATAGCATTTTACCCATTTATTCCGTTGTATTTCCGCAGCTTCCCGGTATAATAAAAATAACTACTATTTTCATAAAACGAAACGGAGAACACACCTATGACCAATCAAGAACTCCTGCAAATCGCCCTGCAGCAGTCGGCGATCGACTGCAATTGTAAACCGGAAGATTTTCTGCAAAATGAAAATATCGTTACCGAATCAAGAAAGCATCCTTCAGCGCGCAGCTATCTCCCGCTGCCATTTGCCTGTGATCTGGTTTCCTATGGAAATAATATTGTGGCACAGGTGCGAGAAGATCTGAGAGATACCGTTAAGGACTACATCAATACCTATCCGCCAGAACACTGTTTTGAGACACCGAATATGCAGGTGCTGGAAGAAAAACTGGCTCCTTACGGGCTGCAGATCTGCTTTATGGCAGAATATTTTCTGCCGGATCTTACCAGCCTGGGAACCCATCCGTGTAAATACGAGATCCGCCTACTGCATCCGCAGGATTTTCAGTCTCTCTATCTGCCGCAGTGGAGCAATGCGCTCTGTGCGGACCGAAAAGAAAAAGATGTCCTGTGTGTCGGTGCTTACGACGGGGATACCCTGATTGGTCTTGCCGGGGCGTCTGCGGACTGTGAAACCATGTACCAGATCGGGATCGATGTCCTGCCGGAATACCGGAGACAGAGGATCGCCGCCGCACTGACTTCCCGGCTGACCGAGGAAATCTTAGCACTTGGCAAAGTTCCGTTTTACTGCGCTGCCTGGTCCAATATCCGTTCCGTGAAAAATGCCATCACCTGCGGCTACCGCCCCGCCTGGGTGGAACTTACCGCACGCGAAAGATCCTTTGTAGAGCAATGCAACACACAGCAGAAATAATTCTTTCAATTACTGCAAATATATCATACTTTCTGACAGATTGCTACTGCTCCCTCCGTTGCTTTTTTCTTTTGGTTGTATTACAATCATAAGTACGATGTTGGAGGCAAAAGGTATTTTGCCCGGAGCAATAAAGGAGCGGCCGCCATTATGGACAAAAAAAGTGTGACAACTCTCACGTTAAAACAAATCAACAAACATACCGTCTATCAATACATCTACCGCCAGCGGGAGACTTCCAAATTTCAGATCGTACAGGATCTGAACATGGGACTTTCCACGGTCAGTCAGAATCTGACCACGTTGGAAAAAGAAGGACTGATCGAGCGAAACGGATATTTTGCCTCCACCGGAGGACGAAAAGCGCAGATCATACGGATCGTACCGGATCTGAAAATTGCCATCGGGATCGGGATTTTAAAAAACATGTTTCATCTCGTTGCGGTGGATCTGTACGGAGAGACCGTTGCGATGGAGACGATTCCACTTGCATATGAAGACACGCCGGAATATTACGACACGTTCGCCGGCGATGTACTTCATTTTATTGAAAAGAATGAGTACCCCACAGAAAAAATCTCAGGAATCTCCATCGCCACACAGGGAATCATCTCCCCCGATGGCTCGTCCGTGACTTACGGTGCCATCATGGGAAATACACGGATGCAGCTTTCTGATTTTGCTTCCCGCCTCCCCTTTCCGTGTCATCTGGTGCACGATTCCAAGGCGGCCGCGGATCTGGAACTCTGGAATCATCCGGAACTGGACAGTGCACTCGTCTTTTTGTTAAACCGGAATCTGGGTGGTGCGGTAATCACCAATCACAGCGTCCATCAGGGATTTTCCATGCACAGTGGTTCTCTGGAACATATCTGTGTGGAACCGGATGGTCCAGTCTGTTACTGCGGAAATCGCGGCTGCCTGGAAACCTTCTGTTCCGCCAGTGCACTGGAACTGCGCAGCGGACTTTCAGTAAAAGAATTTTTCCTGAAATTGCGGAATCCGGATAACTCAGGGGAACATTTACAGGACATCTGGCAGGACTATCTGCGACATCTGGCTTTCGCCATCCGTAACCTCAATCTGCTGATCGACTGTCCGGTGATCCTGAGCGGATATCTTGCACCTTATTTTCTCCCGGAGGATCTGGATCGGCTGCTTGGTCTGATCAATGAGCATACACCGTTTCCTCTGGCGAAAGATTCTCTTCTTACCGGCACCCACGGACAGTATACACCGGCAATTGGGGCGGCGCTGTTTTACGTGAAAAATTTTCTGGATACATAGGCATAGCCATGGTACTTTCTCCTTGCGCTGTTTCGTTCTTATGTAAACTAACAGGGAGATGATAATTCAATGTTACCGGCCACGGAATGAACAGCAACAATTTCATATATTTTCCGGTATTCTCTTGCACCCTCTTTCCATGAGTGCTATAATCCTTTCAAACAGCAGAGAAACCCTATGTATCTGCTGTTTCGATTGAAATACTATGCAAAATAGGTTTCCATGCGTCAAGTGTTTTGTGGATGGGGAGTTGCCACAGAAACGAAAAGTCGGTTCGCCTGCGGACCGGACTTACGATATGGTTACCGCACCCGTTGCAACAACCAGATGATTAACATCCGATTGTGAAGGGATATACTCATAGTTATTTTTCAGTAGCTTTATTTTCTTCACATCAGGGTGTTTTTTTCTTACATATTATTCTGTACATCTATGCAGAACATCCTGATGCATATTTTTGTATGCTCAGAATCTTTCTATGTCCGATTTTACAGGAAGTTTCTCAGTATACAACATTATTTACACAGGAGGTTTTGTACCATGATGGATCACGAAAAAATCAAAGAAGGCGTTCGTCTGATGCTGGAAGGTATCGGCGAAGACGTCAATCGAGAAGGTTTACTCGAAACACCCGACCGTATCGCCAGAATGTGCGAGCAGATCTACGGCGGGCTCTATGAAGATGCCGGTGTGCATCTGTCCAAACAATTTCACGCTACCAATAACAATATCGTTCTTGAAAAAGATATCACCTTTTATTCCACCTGCGAACATCATCTGTTGCCCTTCTACGGAAAAGCTCATGTGGCTTATATCCCGGATCAGCGCGTGGCAGGTTTAAGCAAACTGGCCCGCACGGTAGAAGTCTATGCAAGACGTCCACAGATCCAGGAAAATATGACCGCACAGATTGCGGACGCTCTCGAAGAACATCTGCAGCCGAAGGGTGTAATGGTCATGATCGAGGCAGAACATATGTGTATGACCATGCGCGGTGTTCAGAAACCAGGCAGCAAAACTGTGACCACCATCGTGCGTGGAGCCTTTGCGGAAGATTTTTCCCTGCAGCAGACCTTTTTACAGATGGTAAAGGCTTAAATCTGTCATGGAACAGCGAATTATTATGAAACGCATTGATCAGATTTTATCCCACCCTGTCTTTCGAGAGCAGTTTGCACTGTTACAGGAAGCAGAAAAAGACCGGATCTTCTGCCGTCACACGATGGAGCATTTTCTGGATGTGGCGCGGCTGATGTATATTTATAATCTGGAAGATCAGGCTGGCTTTTCCAAGGAAATGATCTACGCCGCCGGACTTCTTCACGATATCGGCCGTTATGAACAGATGGAAAAAGGTACTCCTCACCATCTGGCAGGGGCAAGACTGGCGGAACGTATCCTTACGGACTGTGATTTTTCTCTTACTGAGCAGAAATCGATTCTTGCTGCGATCCGAAGCCACCGGGTAAAAGATACTGCGGAAACTCCCTTATTTTCCCGCTATCTCTACCGTGCGGACAAACAGTCACGAAACTGTTTGTACTGTCCAGCAAGAAATGCATGCAACTGGCCAGAGGAGAAGATGAATCTGACGATTTGTTATTAATTTTGAACTTATGTAAACTTCAAGAGGAGAAAACATGTATGAGAATTGGTAATCATGAATTTGATACAAAGAATGAAACTTATATTATGGGAATCCTGAATGTGACTCCCGACTCTTTTTCCGACGGTGGAAAATTCAATCATATGGATGCTGCTCTCGCTCACGCCGAGCAGATGATCCGGGACGGCGCTGACATTATCGATATCGGCGGTGAATCCACCCGTCCGGGACATACCGTGATCTCTGACGAGGAAGAAATCGCAAGAGTAACGCCGGTCATCGAGGCGGTCAAATCACATTTTGATGTTCCGGTTTCCATCGACACTTACAAAGGAAATGTCGCAGAGGCCGCTCTTCAGGCCGGTGCGGATCTGGTCAATGATATCTGGGGATTCAAGTTCGACTATAAAACCGCCGAGGTGACTGCCCGTTACCACGCTGCCTGCTGCCTGATGCACAACCGAAACGAAGCCATATATCAGAATTTTCTGAAAGACATGGTCGCCGATATGAAAGAATGCGTCGCTATCGCACACAAAGCAGGTGTTCCGGACGATAAAATCATGCTGGATCCGGGTGTTGGCTTTGGGAAAACGTATGAGCAGAATCTGGAAGCCATCAACCATGTAGATGTCTTGCAGGAACTCGGACTCCCGATTCTTCTCGGCACTTCCAGAAAATCTGTCATCGGCAACACCCTGGATCTTCCGGTAGATCAGCGCGTAGAAGGAACACTTGCCACCACCGTGATCGGCATGCTCCGCGGATGCTCTTTTGTCCGGGTACACGATATCAAAGAAAACCACCGGATCATTCAGATGACGAAAGCGATCCTGTCCTGCTAGGAGGAAATTTATGGATAAAATAAGAATTGAGAATCTGGAAATCTTTGCAAAGCATGGAGTATTTCCGGAAGAGAATTTTTTAGGTCAAAAGTTTGTACTCTCCGCCGTTTTGCATACCGACACCAGAAAAGCCGGGCTCACCGATGAGCTTTCTTATTCGGTACATTACGGTGAAGTCAGCCATCTGATCAAAAAAGTAGTCGAAGAAAATACCTGGAAACTGCTGGAGACGGTGGCGGAGGCGACCGCAAAAGCGATTCTGCTCTCCTACCCAATGGTCTCTCAGGTAGATCTTACCATCAAAAAACCGTGGGCGCCCATCGGTCTGCCTCTGGATACCGTATCGGTGGAGATCAGCCGCGGCTGGCATACCGCTTATATCGCGCTCGGCTCCAATATGGGGGACAAGGAAAAATACCTGAACGAGGCAGTTGAAAAACTACAGCAGACTTCAGACTGCCAGGTGCTGAAAGTGTCTGATTTTCTGGTGACCGCACCCTACGGCGGTGTGGAGCAGGATGACTTTTTAAACGGTGCACTGGCACTCAAAACACTGCTGACACCGCAGGAACTGCTCGAACGCCTCCATGAGATCGAACAGGAAGCGCACCGGGAGCGCCTGATCCACTGGGGACCGCGGACGCTGGATCTGGATATCTTACTGTATGACGATCTGGTACTGGACACCCCGGATCTGATCATTCCTCATGTGGAGATGCATCTGCGGGACTTCGTCCTGATCCCGCTGGCACAGATTGCTCCGTGGAAACGCCACCCGGTACTGGGACTTACCGTTTCACAGATGCTGGCAGATCTACAGACGAAGCAGGAATCCTGATCTGCTATACGGATTCCTCATTCTTGTAATTATGTAAACCATTCTGCTATTTCTGACCGTCAGACTCCTCCTTCGTCTGCTCATTTGACGAATCCACCGGATTGCCCTGTGGCGCGTCCCCCTGCGGGCGTTCCCCGTTTTGCGTATCCGGTGGATTTCCCTGTCCCTGCGGCAGGGTCGGACGGTCTGAGTTATCCGAATTGTCAGAATCGCCACTATTATCTCCCATCGGACCACCCTGTGGTTTCTGTCCTCCACCCTGTCCCGGCGCATTCGTCACTTCTCCGTCGGTGTATACCAGACCTTCCATGGTTACTTCCCGGCTGTTCTCCCCTGTGTGTATCGTATAGGTACTTCCATCGCTTAATTCTGCGCAGCTGATGACCACGGAATTATATTCACGCATCGGTGTATAACTTACCAACGTATTGCCATCCGCATCTTCCAGTGTGATCTCCCCGCTCTGGTTATCCGTCAGGTTCATCATCAGTGAGCCCTGTGTGGAATCGGAACCGAAATTCTGTTCCATGCCGCTCATACCGGCTGCTACCAGCATTCCCCCGGTGATCGTCGCCGTTCCATTGTAATCCAGAGCACCATTTCCGTTATCGCTGGCTGTGATATCGATGGTTCCACCGGAGATTTCCATATTCTGTCCTTTGATTCCTTCGTAACATGTTTTGATCGTAATCTCTCCGCCATATACCTGATCTGCTCCATCCGCATGCATACCATCATCTCCGGTGCTGAGTGTGTAAGTTCCTCCGCAGATGGACAAATTGCCGTTGGTATGCAAACTGTCATCGCAGAAATCTATCGTAAAGGTTCCATCTTTTAATTTCTTTTTCAACTCGATAAAGGCTTCGCTGTCATCCTGTGCCCGTCCATAGGTACGCAGCCGGATCTTTTCTTTGTACACCTTTCCTTCGATCGATCTTCGGATCAGAAGATAATCCGGCGTATCAAAATACAGGTTACAGATGGTATTGCGTCCGAATGTATCCGGTTTCATATACGTTTCCATATAAGCCTGCAGGTCTTTTTTCTGATCTGCGGTAAGCAGATATTTGTATTCATATCGTTTAAAAATTGTCTGATTTGCCATCTCGGTTCCTCCTTATGGATGTGATTGTATCGGAGAAACCTTAAATGAAGTTTAAAAAAACATAGAAAACACAGAATCTACACATTTATTCAAAACAAGGAATATACTTTCTCACTCTCGCGAATTTTACTCGTTGCATTGCATATCAATAATTGATCCAGTGGATCAATTTTGATTATCGCGGCAGTCGCAAGGTCTCGTGCAAGTACAAACTTTGACTCGTTGCTCGCGTAAATTAAAAAACAGAGCCCGCATAAAATCCTTATGCAAAGTTCTGCTTTTTATATGACTTTATATAAACCTTATCACTTTTTCCCTTCTACACAGATCCAGTCCGTACCCTCTTTTACGTGGATCTGAATATCCGTGAAACCTGCTTTTTCAAACAGTTTCCTGAATTCTTCAGCGGTCGGGGTAAATAGGTGAAAACGGCAAATATTTTCCAGTGTCTTCGGATCCAGACCCTCTTTGTTATAGGTATCTGCCACCAACAGGAACGTACCACCCTCTTTCAGTACCCGCCGTACTTCTTTCAGGTTTTCCTGTGGATCCGGCCAGAAATAAAAGCTTTCTACCGTGATGATCTTGTCAAATCCATCGTCTGCAAAAGGCAGCGCTTCCACGGAGCCTTCCAGAACTTTCATCTTTCCGCTTTCCACATCCTGTCGATTCGTTTTCAGTGAGGTTTTCACAGACACCGGTGAATAATCTATGCCCGTCAGATGACCTGTCGTTATCTTCTCACCCATCCGTTTTAACGTAGCACCACCACCGCAGCCAATGTCCAGAAGCTCCTCTTCCGGTGCAATCTGCCAGTGCTCCAACGCCCAACATGTCACCGGTGAATGACTCTCATTCATTCGTTTCAGCATTGTTGCTCCATCCTCACCCTGTGGTTTTGCCGGATTTCCGGAAATGGTGATTTCTTCCTGCGTTCGTTCTGTTTTCTTTGCTGTATGAATATTACACATATTGCTTCTTCCCATTATACTTATCTCCTTTACAGTCATTTCCACATAATACTGCCTTTTCATTTCCGTCATTCATCACTAACTCTAGAGCGTGTTTGAAAAGGGCTTTCTGCAAGATGTGCGTCACAATTTGTGGGAGATTTTATCCGAATGAGGGCGGCGTAACGGGTTACGGCAACCGAATGAGGGTAAAATATACCGCAAAGTGGGGCTTGCAGATTTCGGAAATGATTTTTCAGACACGCTCTAGTATAACCCACCCCACAACTCACTGCAAGTTCACGTTGTATTTTCCTTTCAAGTCATGTATACTCATTTTAAACAACAGATTTTATCCCCTGGTGAAGTAATAAGGTATGTTTTCGTCCGTGTATCAGAAGATAGTCATGTACCTAATATACCGTCTTTTTCCAGATACTTTTACAGATTCAGAAAGGATTTTTATGATTCAGGATATTACCCCACATCATCTTTATAATGAATTTACTCCGAGATCTCCGCAGAACGGAGATCTGATTTTTGCTTTCCGTGACCGAAAACTTTTGGCAGATCTCTCAGCAAATACCTGCCGGTTTCCACTATGGGAAAATGTTTCTTCACAGTTTCCCACCACTACTTCTCTGATCTGGCTGTTTGCTCTGGATCAAACCTCCTGTTTTCTTGTGATGGATGCGGATCTGGACTTTCCGGAAACTTATACTTTCCACTCTCTTCAGGAAATCCGCGGTCGAGAGCCCAAGCATCATATTTTTGCTGCAATGACGGCTTTTCATCTGTATGACTGGTATCGGAACAATCGTTTTTGCGGACGTTGCGGAACTCCTGTTGTTCCGGATCCTTCCCATAAAGAACGGATGCTCTCCTGCCCACAATGTGGAAATACCATTTATCCGAAAATCTGTCCGGCTATTATTGTCGGAGTAATCGACGGGGAAAGAATTCTGCTGACAAAATATGCCGGACGGAATAATCCTAATTATGCGCTGATTGCCGGTTTTACTGAAATCGGGGAGACCGCCGAGGAAACAGTAATGCGGGAGGTTTATGAAGAAGTAGGAGTAAGAGTGAAAAATCTGCGGTATTACAAAACCCAACCCTGGGGAATGGCGTCGGATCTCCTGATCGGCTATTACGCAGAGTTGGACGGTGATCCCTCCATCACTCTTGACCGCAACGAACTTTCCACCGGACTCTGGATGGACAGGAAAGATATCATCATTGAAGACGAAGACTTCAGCCTGACACGGGAAATGATCGTACGTTTTGCAAAGACCGGCCGTGCTGTACTGAATTAATATCGTGCTGTATTTACATATTTCGTAACTGTTCAGTAGCCTCACAGTTACGAGTCGAAATGCATTTCTAATCACCTTCGGTGATGGCACTTTGACTTGTATGTCTCGGGATTTTGGCAATAAACATGCCAAAACGCCTCGCGGAATGCTACCTACTGAGTAGTTGCCACATTTCTATAAAAAGGAGAACTCAGAATATGTCATCATTAACACTTTCAAAAGAGGAAGAAAAAAGACTGAAAGGGCTTGGTTTTTTGAATAATAAGGGGACAGATAATTTTTCTGCCCGTATTTTAACAGTAAATGGAAAAGTTACCGCTGCCCAGCACCGGGCGATGGCAGACGCGGCAGAAACGTTTGGAAACGGAATTCTGACTTTTACCACGAGACAGACAGTTGAAGTACAGGGTATTCCTTATGAAAAACTGGAAGAGTTTCAGGAGTTTGTCGAGAATGCCGGTATGGCTATCGGTGGTACGGGCGCTAAAGTTCGTCCCGTAGTTTCCTGTAAAGGAACCACCTGTCAGTATGGACTTCTTGATTCGTTTGCGATTTCAGAGGAGATTCATAAACGTTTTTATGAGGGGTATCATGATGTGAAGCTGCCTCATAAGTTTAAAATTGCAGTAGGCGGTTGTCCAAATAACTGTGTAAAACCGAATCTGAATGATCTGGGTATTATCGGGCAACGAATTCCTCATTTTAAAGCAGATCTTTGTAAAGGATGTAAAAAATGTAGTGTTGAGGCAGTTTGCCCGATGGGAGCTGCCAAAGTATCGGATAAGAAATTACATATTGATGAAAATGTCTGTATTCACTGTGGTCGATGTGTGGGAAACTGCAGATTCGATTCGATTACAGATGGAACGTATGGGTTTAAAATTTTTGTTGGCGGACGCTGGGGGAAGAAGATTTCTCATGGTCGTGCACTGAGTAAGGTGTTTACTACTAAGGATGAGGCAATGGATGTGATTGAGAAGGCGATTTTACTGTTCCGTGAGAGAGGACTCGCAGGAGAAAGGTTTGCGGTTATGATTGATCGGATTGGGTTTGAAACGGTTGAGAAAGCGCTTTTGAGGGATGATTCGGTATTGGAACGGAAAGAAGAAATCCTGTCCCGGGAATTATAAAATGCTATTGTCACTACATAAATGATTTCGCTGCACAGATAAACCGGATCGATGAGTGCAAAAGACAGTTCAGCTGCATTTAGAATGCATTGCTGAACTGTCTTTTATTTCTCTTATGGTATGTCTTTCGTGGTTTCTCTTTCTATTTTCTTTTTATCTTCTATATCCCTTCTGGTGCTATGCCGTTTTTTCAGCTGCCTGTCCGTAAGTCTTTTTTCTCACAAAGTAATAGCAGATCACCTGCATGATGATAGTAATGATCCAGGAACCCGGATAGGAAATAAAGAGGATGTAGAGACTTCTGTGGGATGGGAATATTCCAAAGATCCACAGAATTCTTGTGCCTACAGTTCCTATGACGGACAGGATCATGGGGACGGTGGATGATCCCATGCCCCTCAGGGCTCCCGGAAAAAGATCCATGATTCCGCAGAGGAAGTAGGGGACGGTTGTAATAGACAGGATCTCAAGGCCTGCTTTGATAACTTCGGGATCCTCTGTGTAGATGGAGAGGATCGGGGAGCCGCCGAAATAGGCTCCGCAGCCGAGAACACCTCCTACGATCACCGAAAGAATCAGGCAATCGATCAGAACTTTGTCCATTCGTTTGTATTTTCCCACACCGTAGTTCTGACTGGTAAAACTCATGCATGCCTGTGTTACGGCATTGATGGATACGTAGAGGAATCCGAGGATATTGTTGGCTGCCGTGTACCCTGCCATAGCTACCGAACCGAAGGAATTGACTGAGGACTGCAGCAAGGCATTGGAGAAGTTAATAACCGTACTCTGGATGCCCGCCGGAACACCTACCTGAAAGATCTGCATCAGATAAGCTTTTTTCATGGTCAGTTTTGAGAATCGCAACTGATAGCTTCCCTCTGACCGATACAGACACCGCAGTACCAGAATACATGAAATCAGCTGCGAAATGACCGTTGCAATGGCAACACCTTCCACCGCCATATGAAAGAAAATGACCAGAATCATATTTAACACAGCATTGATCACACCCGAAATAATCAGATAGAATAACGGACGCTTCGTATCTCCTACCGCCCGCAAAATGGCAGCACCATAGTTATACACCATGAAAAATGGCATACCCAGAAAATAGATCTGCATGTATAATGTTGCCTGGGCAATCACATCCTCCGGCGTTCCCATCACTTCCAGAGACCAGCGGGAAAAGATCAGTCCGATCACTGCCATTGCCACACCGCTGGTCAGTGCCAGTGCAATAGACGTATGAACCGTTTCTGACATTTCTTTTGTTTTTCCTGCTCCGTAGAACCTGGCCGCCAGTACATTGGTTCCCAGAGAAATTCCGATAAACAGGTTGGTAAAAACATTGATGAGTGCTGTTGTAGATCCTACAGCCGCCAGTGACTGGCTGCCGCTGAACCTTCCCACTACCACGATATCCACAGCATTGAACATCAGCTGCAGAATACCGGAAAGCATCAGTGGCAATGCAAAAGATATCAGTTTATCCATGATCGACCCGTTGCACATATCGATCTCATATTTATTATTTTTCATAGTGTGTTCTCCCCTACCTACGCCAGATGATCTGTTTCTTTTCTTTATATTCTGAACTATTTTCCCTACAAAATCAATATCTCTTTCTTTTATAATTATGCAAAATAACCACTGACTTTTTGCAAATTCGACATTTTTGAATTAAATACATCAATCCATTGAAATCGCTGTTTTTTTTCAGTATAATGACTAATGGTGATAGTGATTATACACCTATTGATAAGGAGGAATATATTATGGCAACATGGAAAAATCTGGACACCCTCTCATCTTATGATAAGCTTTCCGGACTGAAAAATCATGTGGATATTGCCACTGCAATGTCCGGAGAACAGAGTGGCGAACGTGTAAAGAACTACAGCACTCCAATGGCTGCAGGTTTACAGTACAATTACGCAGCAAAAGAAGTAGATGAAACTGTCCTGACAGCTCTGGCTGAACTGGCAGACGAAGCACAGTTAATTGATAAATTTGAGGAGCTGTACAACGGCGCTGTAATCAACACCGGCGAAAAACGTATGGTTCTGCATCACCTGGCACGTACACAGCTGGGTAATCCTGTCGTTGTTGACGGCGTTGACAAACGTGAATTCTATGTGGCACAGCAGAAAAAAGCTGCTGATTTTGCTAATAAAGTACATGCCGGTGAAATCGTAAACGAAGCCGGCGAGAAATTCACAACCGTTGTACAGATCGGTATCGGCGGAAGTGACCTGGGTCCCCGCGCTTTATATATCGCGTTGGAAAACTGGGCAAAAGCCAACAATACCTTCAAAATGGAAGCAAAATTCATCAGCAATGTAGACCCGGATGATGCAGCTGCTGTTCTGGCATCTGTAGATCTGGCACACGCACTGTTTATCGTAGTATCCAAATCAGGTACAACTCTGGAGACCCTGACCAATGAAGCATTCGTAAAAGATGCGCTGACAAAAGCAGGTCTGAATCCTTCCAAGCACATGCTGGCAGTTACCAGTGAGACTTCTCCACTGGCTAAGAGTGATGAATATCTGACTGCGATCTTCATGGATGACTATATCGGAGGACGTTACTCTTCCGTATCCGGTGTAGGTGGAGCGATCCTTTCTCTGGCTTTCGGACCGGAAGTTTTCGCAGAACTTCTGGACGGTGCAGCAGCCGAAGACAAACTGGCCACCAACCGTGATCTGTTGAAAAACCCGGATATGCTGGATGCTCTGATCGGCGTATATGAAAGAAATGTACAGGGATATCCTTCCACAGCAGTTCTGCCATACTCTCAGGCACTGAGCCGTTTCCCGGCACACCTGCAGCAGTGTGACATGGAATCCAACGGAAAATCTGTCAATCGTTTCGGTGAACCGGTAGATTATGTAACCGGACCGGTCATCTTCGGAGAACCGGGAACCAATGGACAGCACTCTTTCTACCAGTTACTGCATCAGGGAACTGACATCGTTCCACTGCAGTTCATCGGCTTCAAAAACAGCCAGCTGGGTGTAGATGTGGATATCGAAAGCAGCACCAGCCAGCAGAAGCTGTGTGCAAACGTAGCTGCCCAGATCGTGGCATTTGCCTGCGGTAAAGAAGACGAAAATCTGAACAAAAATTTCAAAGGAAAACGTCCTTCCAGCATCATTGTAGGAGACAAACTGACACCGGCATCTTTAGGTGCCCTGTTAGCTCACTTTGAAAACAAAATCATGTTCCAGGGCTTTGTATGGAATCTGAACAGCTTTGACCAGGAAGGCGTACAGCTTGGTAAGATTCTTGCAAAACGTGTTCTGGCTCATGATACCGACGGTGCACTGAAAGTCTTCAGTGATATGCTGAATATCTAAGCAAAACTGTTTGTGCAACGATATCAGATTTCCTTGTATTCATGGATTCCTGAACGTTGTCCTCTGTAAAAAGAAGCCATATCATCTTTCACAGGATGATATGGCTTCTTTTATCTCTTTACACATTTTCTGTGGCAGTTTTCTTTTTATAAAGATCATAATATTTTGAGGTTCTCTGCCGATATAACATCAGACAGCCACGAACACAAAGTTCCACCGCCATAGCGATCCACATACCGTAAAGCCCCAGACTTTTTACAAGAATCATTGCCAGACCCAGCCGGACAATCCAGATACTTCCAAGATTCATAAGGCTTGGAACAAAAGTATCACCTGCGCCACGAAGTGCTCCTGCTGCCACGATAGATGCTCCAAACAATGGTTCCGCCAGAAGTTCGATACGAAGTACCTGTGCCGCCAGCGTCCGTACGGATGGATCCGGTGTCAATACCCGGAATACAATCGGACAGATCAGCATCATGATCGCTCCGGTTGCAGCCATGAAGCATGCACCCATCGCTGTACAGATATTCCCATACCTTTTTGCCTGTTTCGCCTCACCTGCACCCACGCTTCTCCCAACCAGTGTTGTTGCCGCCGACCCAATACCATATCCCGGCATATAGCACAGACTCTCCGCTGTCACTGCAAAAGAATTTGCCGCAATAGAAACAGCGCCCAATGGGGCGATGATCATTGTGGCTGCCACCATCGCACTGTTTATGGCTATTTCCTGCACTGCCACCGGCGTTCCGATCCGGAATGCTCGCTTTAATATCTCCGGATCATAGTGAAACCCTTCCGTTCTCCTGAGATGCAGTTTTTCATTGTGGATACAGCACCGTGCCGTCATGGTCAGGCTGACGCATGCACAGGCAAGCGCTGTTCCCATCCCGGCACCCATAACTCCGAATCTTGGTATCAGAAGTGCATTGAAAATCACATCCAACACACACATGATTGCATTCAGGATACTTGGTGTCACCATGTCTCCGCTGCACTGCAGGAAAGACGAATTCAGGGAATTGATCTGTGAAAACGGTACCATCAGCGCATAGACCATAAAATACGCCGATGCATCTTTCCGGATCTCCGGATTACCGCCCAGCCACACCGGCAGTCTTCCGCTGATGGAAAGTCCGATCAGACACAAAATTCCTGATACCAGAAGTGCAACCAGCAGACCATGGCATACCACCTGTCTGGCTTCTTTCTCTTTTTTCCCTCCAATATGATGTGCGACCTGTACGGAAAATCCCGCTGCTATCGCATAAGTAATTCCGCCAAACAACCAGGTAGTTGTTGCTACCAGACCGATCGCAGCAGAAGCATTTGCTCCCAGTGCTCCCACCATCGCAGAATCTATATATTGCATGGCTATTGTTGTAATTTGTGTCAGAATAGCTGGCAGGCTCAAATGCCATACTTCTCCAATCTGCTGCCACAATTCCTGACTGCGTTGTTCTCTCATTTTTCTTCCTCTTATCTTCCCGTTTTTTCCCTAACATTGCCATGGTCCGAATCATCTAATTTAGTTCCATTAGCATTTTATCTATATTTTTTTTAATTTTTTCTCATTTTTGTTATACTTTCACAATTGATTATACTATCTCCCAGAGATTTTCACAATGGATATACTGCAAGTTTCTGCTTCATATACAGGATAACTGTTTTCTGCAAACATTTATGTCTCCCGGTGCTATTTTTTTTCTACCATCAATACCCGATCTTTTACTGTAATACCTGGTATCTGAGGCAGGGCGGTATCTGTATGACAGGAGCGGTAAAGATCCGCAAGTCTCACCGGTGTCTGTGCCGATGAATCGGTACGATTTTCATACAACCCGGTAAGAAAATCTCCCAGTGAGATCCCCTGCTCTTCCACGGCCTGCGACAGTTCCGAAAGACTGTCTGTTGTGAAAATACAGAGACTGTTTCCGAGGCTGCTCTCCGACTCCATTCCCGTAAGCACTTCTCTTAATCTCTCCCTGTTTTCCCGGAGAGAGGTACCAAAAATTACTGCTTTTACATGTCCGATATCCAGATACTGTTCCCTGGTCGCTTCGTAAGCAGTATGGATCTGCGCCCCATCCGAACCGGTAAAATACAGTTCGTTTCCCGGCTGCGTCTCTGCGCTTTGTTTCCTCTGCCCGGTGTCTTCGGCAAGCGATGCCATATGCATCCACACTGTATACCTTTGTTCTTCTTTCTGCCAGTCGATGCCGATCACCTGCGGATACGCCCGTTTTTCCGGTTCCACCGCCTGACAGGCAATAAGAAAAACAAATCCAGATACAAGCAGGCAAAACAGAAGTTTCACTCCAGTCCGGATGCTCTGCCTTTCTTTATCTTTTTCCATAAGATTTTCTCCTCGCCCATGCTGCACAGACCGTCATCATCAAACATACGGGCAGATAGATTCGACTTAACATCCTCGGGTACTGACGACTCCAGTTCCACTGCTCCTGTGCTGTTGTTCCCAGTAAAAAACAAAGAATCGCTGACGGAAGACGGCCAATGGAAATATGAATCCTGTCCGCCACATAGCTGCTGTAAAAGAAGATACTGCCTAGCAAAAAGGCCAGCGAAAACAATAGTATGCTTAAAAAAATCAAATCTACCCGTCTTAAAAAGCCACCGGGGAGCTCCACGCCCGCCATCACTTCCAGAATCGGACAAGTATTCATAGTTGTTGCATCTGTTCCAAAATTGACAGTGAGAAGCACCGCTCCCGTCAGAAACCAGAGGGACAACTGACCAATGGCCGGCGCAAGTCCTTCTTTTCTTCTTTTTTCTTTACTGTCACGAACCTGTACCGTCAGCCAGGTCATCAGACCGATGCCAGATCCGTATGCCACATATTTTCCGATGCTTTTCACACTCCGTTTCCAGTCAAACCCTGTTGTTTCCAGATGTTGATCGCCCCACACCATCTCCAGAGAAGTACTGTTTTGAACTGCAGCCAGCAACAGCAAGATCCCTCCCAGCCATGCTGCAACCCCCCATGAGATTTGCGCCAGCCGCCCCCGTGCCTGTACATGATGGGATCCTCCCAGTGCCGCAAGAACAAAAATAAGAGAAAGTAATGTCTCCGGCACTCCGGAAACCAGATATTCTCCTGCCAGATGCCCGACTTTTCCCACCAGCCATCCACCGGTAAGCACCAGATAGCTCTCCCAGATTCCAGCTATCAGCCAGGCGGGAACTTTTCCCAGATACCGGATCGGATCCCGGAATACTGTCATCTGCCTTCGAAGGATCCCGCTCCACAGGACGAGAAGTACACCGCCGATCAGGATTCCTACTGCTCCTTCTCTTCCGGTAAATTCCGGAATTCCCCATATCAATCCCATGCCCAGTGCCGCAAGCAAGCACTGACAGTGCATCTGCGACCATGAGATTCTATTATTCTCTGCAAACATTGCCTCCGTCACTCCTCATTTTTCTATTTTTCCCTTAAGCGAACTCTCTGGAATCTTCGCGTATAGATCGGACGATACCGCATTTTCCTCATCGGTGCCCGCACCAGAAGATCCCGTTCGTCCTGATATCCGGCAATATCTTTTCCGATAAATGGCATCAGATATGGAATCTTAAAACTGGTCAGCCGGGCCAGATGTCCCAGAAGCAGATACAGCCCCAGTACGATTCCATACATGCCCAACAGTCCTCCAAGCAGAATAAAACCATATTTGATCAGCCTGAATGCCGAAGTACATTCTTCATTCGGTATAGCAAAAGAACTCAATGCACTTAACGCCACGATCACCACCGCCATCGGACTCACCAGATTGGCACTCACCGCCGCATCACCGATGATCAGCCCTCCTACAATACCAATCGTTCCACTTAAAGCTCCTGGCATCCGAATCCCCGCCTCACGGATCAGTTCAAATGCCAGTTCCATAAACAATACTTCCAGAAGACTTGGAAACGGAACCCCCTGCCGGGACTCTGCAAAGGACAGGATCAGATTGGTCGGCAGGATCATCGTATGGAACCCAATCACTGCCAGATATGTTCCGGATAACAAAAAAGAAAAGATCATCGCCGCATATCGGATCACCCGTTCAAAAGAGGCAATCTCAAACCGGTTATAACGATCCTCCGTCACATTCATAAAATCCTGAAATACACTGGGGAGCAACAATGCTACCGGTGAATTGTCACACAACAGAACAACTCTTCCATCCAGTACTTCCATCGCAGCAAGATCCGGTCGTTCGGTAGTCTGAAACTGTGGAAACGGTGACACCCAGTCCTCCTCTGTCAGCTGCTCAATGATTCCACTGTCAAGAACCCCATCAATTACAAATTGATCAATGCCCCGCCGGATCTGTTCCAGCACTTCCGGATATACCAGCTCTTTCATATATACCAGTACCAGCCTTGTATTTGACCGCACACCTGCGGTCAGCTCTTCTACTTTCATATCTGTACTCCGGATTCTTTTTCGGATCAGTGCTGTATTGGTTTTTACCGACTCGGTAAATCCTTCGTTGGATCCCCTCAGCACCTTTTCTGTATCTGTATTATCTACAGAGCGTGCGGGATATCCCTTACTTCCGATTTTCAGCCCTTTATCATATCCCTCTACCAGAAGAAGCAGATTCCCTGCCAGCATTGCATTCATCCCTTCTTCCCGGGTCTGCAGTGGCTGTGCTTCCGAAAGCCCCAGGCTGTTTGCTTCCACTGCCTGATACACTTCTTTCGGATCTTTCCTCGCCATGTCGATAAACATCCGTCCAAGCACTGATTCTTCCAGGATCAGATTCGGTACGGTATTTTCCACATAGATGGCAAGCGCAGAGACGCTGCCGTCTTTCCCGAGTCTCATGGGCTGGAGTTTAATATCCGAACACCCTTCGCAGCGGCTTCGAAACCAGACCTCGTTTTCTTCCAGATTTTTTGTTACCGGTGTTCCATCTGTCATCCTTTTCCTTCCTTTCTTTCACTCTCCTTATTCTCCCCGGTTCTTCCGGTTCTATACCCGTAAAACCCGAACATGTAAAATAAGCAAAAAAAACAGAAAAACAGGAAGACTCTAATGATCTTCCCATCTTTCTGCTTATCTGTTTCCTTATTTTATTTCCTTATTTTACTTTTCCTGTTCTTCTTTATTCATCTGCTCCAGACTTCGCAGAATCGCATTCTGCTGATTGACAATATGAATGCAGATATCTTTCACTGCCTGCTGCTGATTTCTGGCTTTGAGTGCCCTGTATACAGCATAGTGTTCTTCCACCAGGGTCTTACGGCTCTCCACATCTTTCAGATATTCCACACGATAGCGATACATCTGTTCCCGGATGTTGCTGATGATCTGTACCAGTCGCTTGTTATGGGTACTTCCATAGATCACTTCATGTACCTTTACATCCGCTGCCGCAAGCACCCCAAGATTGTCTTCTTTCATTGCTTCCTCGAATTCCTTCACAGCCTGTTCCAGTTCTTCCAGTTCTTCTTCTGTGATCCTCTGGCACGCGATCCGTACCGCCAGTTCTTCCAGCCCCAGACGGACTTCCAGCACATCTTTCAGATCCTTCTCGGAAATCTCAGCCACCTGTGCACCTTTTCTGGGAATCATGATCACCAGACCTTCCTGTTCCAGCATTCGGATAGCCTCCCGTACAGGCGTACGGCTGACCCCCAGTCGCTGAGAAAGTGCGATTTCCATCAGACGTTCTCCGGGCTTCAGTTCGCCTCGGAGAATTGCCTGACGAAGCGTATTAAAAACCACATCCCGCAGTGGCAGATATTCATTCATCTCCAGGTGCAAATCACTCGCCATCGATTGTTTTTCCTCCATAGTTGTTAAATGGTACCGTCAGAAATACCTGCTGGCATGATCCGCTCTCCCGCAGCTTCTGACACGCCTCCTGTGCTTTTTCTTCATTGTCAAAAATTCCAAATACCGTAGGACCGCTTCCGCTCATCATCGCATTCACCGCTCCCAAGGTCTTCATCTGTTCCTTGATTCTTTCCACTTCCGGGTAGGCGGGAATCGTCACATCCTGCAAGACATTTCCCATCCGTTCCGTAATGCCATACAGATTTCCGTCTTCCAGTGCCTTTTTCATCCCGTCGATATCCGGATGTACCGTATCCGTATTCAGATCAAGTGTTGTATATACATATTTTGTAGATACACTGATCCCTGGTTTTCCGATCAGTATCCAGCAATCCGGCATCGGCGGAAGTACCGTCAGTTTTTCTCCGATTCCCTCTGCCAGTGCAGTTCCTCGAAGCACACAGTACGGAACATCCGCACCGATCTGTACACCAAGTTCCATCAGTTTTTCTTTGGATAGTCCACAGTGAAACAGGCGATTCATGCCTACCAGCGTCGCTGCCGCATCAGAACTTCCCCCTGCCATACCTGCTGCCACCGGAATCACTTTATGCAGATGGATACTTACACCTTCCATGATTCCACAGGTATCCATCATCAGTTTCGCCGCCCGCCATACCAGGTTATTTTCATCCACCGGGATATATTTTTTATTGGTTGTCAGATGAATCCCCGGCTCCACACTCTTTCGCATATCCAGCTGATCATACATACGGATTGTCTGCATGATCATGCGGACCTCATGGTATCCGTCTTCCCGTTTTCCTAACACATCCAACCCAAGGTTGATCTTCGCAAAAGCCTGTAAACGCATCCTTTCTGCTCCTTTTCTTCTGCACCTGTCTTTTTCTTTCTGTTTTCCGATGTTGTTCCGTAACATCAGATAAGCAGATCACAAGTCGTGCAACTATGTACTTTGTATACAATATTCATGTAAAAATATATTACACTGTTTTCTTCAAAAATTCAAGCAGCACTTTTGGAGTTTTTTTCTCAGTTACACCCGCTGTTTTTCACCACCAGAAGTGTCTGGCGCGGTTTGACTTCCCCTTCTCCAAGATCATTCAATTTCCGGATAGCCTCCATTGTAGTATAAAACATTTTTGCAATATCCCACAGAGTATCCCTGGGCTGTACCACATAGCATACGATTCCAGGCAGTTCTTCCAGTTTTTTCTGATCCGGCTCCCGCGTCTGGATCTCCTGTATGAGGTCTTCCTCCCACTGCATTACCAGCAAGGCATTCAGATTCAGTACCACCTTCACCTCAATCTCACTGCTGTCTAACATCATCATCGACAGCTGTTCCAGATCAGCCTGCAGCTGATAACCATATTGTCCATTGACCTGTTCTCCCTCGATCATCTGAGAGAAAGGTATCACAGTTTCCATCGAATAAAACGGCATCTCATCGTCACTGATACTGTAAAGAATCCTTACCTGCACAATTCCTTCCACCTGAATCCCATGCTCTGCCTGGTGCACACTATCCACCTTCACGCTGCCCTCTCCATGACAGATCTGAAGAATCTTACCCTGGGCTTCTTCCACAGATATCCGGTCACTGACACGACATTTGGCAGCATTTCTTACTACCAGCTGTTCCAGCATCTGTGTTTCTCGCCGCGGAATACATTCCAGTTTCGGCGTATAGATATCCAGAAGTATCGTTTCCGTTTCTTCCTGATAAAGCCTGATATCCAGTTCCAACACCACATCCACAAGAAATACCCGTTCCTCTCCGTCCGCATCCGGTTTGATCTCCAGACTGGACTGTAGCATCGTGGTATCAATATATGGAATCATATCCATCGTACATCCTGTACAGGAAAGCTCACCGGAAAATGTCATAGTCTGTTCCAGCCACTGCAGCGGGTTGGCCTCATCATCGGACACATACAGCACAAATACTGACAATTCCCCCCTCGCTGTCACCTTTCCTTCCTGGGCCCGCATCTCAAGCCCCCGTACCTGAATATCCTTCCACAGAATCTGGTGAATATTCGGCTTGTTCGAAGCAATCGTAATTTCCTCTTTCTTTCGCAGAGTGTCTTTTTTATGTACAGCAAGTGTCAGAACCCTGATCGTCTTTTTCTTTGCGGAAATCTCTTCTTCTCCTTTCAGTTCCACCGGTATCGATATCTGCTTTTCCTCATCCACAACTGCCAGGAATTCCACGATTGCCTTCACATTCAGCTTTCTGGAATTAATCAGATGAATCGTCAGATCTTCAATCTCCCACTTTAAGCAAACTTTGTCCCCGCTTTGTACCTTATCCAGATGCAATGTTTCTTCGATCGGAAGCTTTCCTTCCAGACTGGAAACTGTTTTTCCCGGATTGTCTGCCACATACAAAAGCCGGAAGATCAACTGTCCCTGAATCACAGCTTTTCCTTCGCTCACCTGGACCTGTTCAATCTCCACCTCGCCTTTCTTCTGGATAATCTGACCGATATCCGCTTTTTGATCCGGTACATTATAATCCTCATCAAAAGTAATCTGATTCTGAGCTTCGCTTTTCTTTTGCATCATATGCAAATTTTTTTTTCGCAGTTCCATATACTCCCTCCTAATCAAACACTACTTTTTTGTGACGGTTTTCCACTTTGATCACAAGATACGGACAAGATATCCCCTCCGTTCCTCCATCTTTCCCCTTCGGACCGATCAGTTTTGTCTTTACATGAAGTTCCGTATCATTTTCGCTGACTTTTTCCACACGGATACTGTACCCTCCACTGCTCTGAATCCCATACCCCTGTAACAGATACAGCATATCCTCTTCCTGATATGTCATCTGAAATTCTTCCTGCTTTTTTACATCCACTACTTTCCGGATCTCGTCAGGTATCTGGTCTTCCCCTAACACCGTATATTCTACTCCATGTTCTTTTTCCTTCTTCTGCCGCATCCTTCCACATCCCCAGATACTTCCTGCCAGCACAACAATCAGAAGCAACAATACCATACTCCTGTTCATCCGCATCCCCCCCACGATTGATCCTTATTATTTTATGTGGATTTTTTCCATAAATTCCTATATAATAAGTGTACTGCAGTGATGTTTCGTATCTTCATACGCGAAACATCCATCTGAGAATTCATGTATATGGAGGCACATATGATAAGATTTCTTTTAGTATGCATTACTGTTATCGGGTTTCTGATCCTCTCAATTCCTATCCTTATCGTTGAATGGATCATCGGTAAATTCAACCCCTACAAAAAGGATATCAGCTCTCTGCATCTGATCCAGTCGGTTTTCCGTTTTATCCTGTGGCTGACCGGTGTAGAAGTTACTGTTATTGGCGAAGAACTGGTTCCGACGGATGAAGCCGTTCTGTATATAGGCAACCACCGAAGTTTTTTTGATATTCTTCTCACCTACACCCGCTGCCCACGGCTGACCGGCTATATTGCCAAAGCTGAGATGGAGAAGATACCTCTGCTTTCAAACTGGATGCATTATCTCCACTGTCTCTTCCTTGACCGGAAAGATATAAAAAAAGGACTGAAAACCATCCTGTCTGGTATCGAGCTGATCAAGTCCGGTATCTCTGTCTGCATCTTCCCGGAAGGCACCAGAAACAGGAATGAGAGCGATCTGGAACTTCTGGAATTCCATGAAGGAAGCTTTCGTCTGGCAACTAAAACTGACTGTCTGATTGTCCCGATTGCTATGAACAACACCGTATCGATCTTTGAAAAACAATTTCCGAAGATTCGAAAAAACCATGTAGTTCTGGAATACTGCAAACCATTCCGTCCATCTGAACTTTCCAAAGAGGACCAAAAACATATCGGCGAGTATACGAGAACACTGATTCTCGAAACACTGAAAAAGAACGAGCCACTGGTTTAATACCGGTGACCCGTTCTTTTTTGTTGCATACTATATTTTATTTTTGTAATGCTTCCACTATTTTTCCAAAATTCATAAAATGAGATGCTTTCACAAGGATCGTATCTCCCTGTTTCACCTGTTCTCCCAGATGCATCAGAAGTTCTTCCAGTGTATCGAAGGATACGGCTTCCAGCTGTTTTTTCGCCTGTATGCTGCTTTCCTTTGCCGCTTCGGCAATTTCTTTTGCCAGGGTTCCCACACAGATCAGAAGATCAATGCCACAATTTCCCGCAAAAGTTCCGACTTCCCTGTGCAGCTCTTTTTCATTCTCTCCCAATTCTCCCATGTCTCCCAGAATGGCCACTTTTCTTCCCATCGCATCTTTCAGGATACTAAGAGAAGCCTTCATGGACATCGGGTTTGCGTTGTAACAGTCATCCACGATCGTGTACTTTTCGTTCTCAATGATATGGAACCGACCACTTAATGACTGCAGACTTTCAATTCCTTTCTGAATCTCAGAAAGTTCCATACCGTATGCCAGTCCGACCGCTGTTCCCGCAAGTGCATTGTAAACCATATGATGTCCCGGAATCGGTACCACCACAGAAAATGTTCCCTTCGGCGTATGAATCCGACAGGCAATCCCCTTCAGTCCTTTGCTCTCGATCTCGTCAGCATATAACGGAAATTCCTCATTCAGTCCGAAATATATCGGTCTCCTTCCCTGTACTTCTTTTACAGTGACCAGTTTATCGTCATCTCCGTTTAAGATCACTGTAGCATCCGGTTTCAGATGGTCAAATACCTCTGTCTTAGCTTTCAGTACACCATCACGATCTCCCAGATTTTCCAGATGACAGGTACCAATGTTGGTGATCACACAGGTATTTGGCTGTGCAATAGACGCCAGACGATGCATCTCACCAAAATCGCTGATTCCCATCTCCAGAACCGCAATTTCATCTTTCTCGCGAAGTCGGAACACCGTCAGTGGAAGTCCCAGTTCGTTATTAAAATTACCCAGAGTTTTCAGTACCTGAAATTTCTGTTCCAGTACTGCTGCAATCATCTCTTTCGTGCTGGTCTTTCCCACACTTCCGGTGATACCTACAACCGGAATCTGCAACTGTTCCAGATAATATGCTGCCAGATCTTTTACTGCCTGCAACGAAGACTCAACCTGAATATAAGGGAAATCCACTTCTCCTAACGGGCGTTCGCTCAGAGTAGCCAACGCCCCCTGTTTCATTACCTGATCAATAAATTTATGACCATCTGCCCTTGCACCCACAATCGGAACAAACAGGCAACCCCTTTCTACTTTCCGACTGTCTGTTGTTACTGCTTCAATGCACTGACTCTTTTTTTCTTCCGAGCCGTAATAAGTACCGTGGCAGGCAGCCGCGATATGTTCCAGTGTAAGATTCTTCATCATTACAATTTCCTCTTTTTCCGTAACTGTTTCATATCCTTACAGTTACTTTTCTTTTTGCAAACCATCATTTACTTCTGATATTTTCTCATAGAAATTTCAATCAGCTTTTCACACAGCTGAGCATAATCAATGCCCAGAACTGCCGCCTCCTGCGGAAGCAGACTGGTCGGAGTCATACCCGGAAGTGTATTTGCTTCGAGGCAGTACATGGAACCATCCTCTTTCATCAGGAAATCCAGTCTTGCATATCCCTCAACTGCCAGTGCCTTGCATCCTGCTTCTGCATATGTCTGCATCTGCCTGGTCTGCTCCTCGGTCAGAACTGCAGGACAGGTATCGATGGTCGCGCCTGCGGAATATTTATTCTTATAATCGTAAAAGCCTTCTACCGGGGCAATCTCGATGATCGGATAGGCTTTACCGTCTACCACACCAACAGAAAATTCTCTTCCCTCGATATACTCCTCTACGACCACTTCATCCTCGTAGGAAAATGCACCTTTCAGTGCCTCTTCGTATTCTTCCGGTGTCTTTGTGATATACACTCCAACGCTTGAGCCTCCACAGCAGGTCTTAACCACAACCGGAAGTTCCATATTATAGTCAGCCAGATTCATGCTGTCTTTCCCCTTTTTCAGTTCCACACCGCGTGGTGTCGGAACACCGGAAGTCCGAAAGATTTTTTTTGTGATTCCTTTGTCCATCGCCATCGCACTGCTCAGATAACCGGTTCCGGTATACGGGATACCGCACAGATCGAAGTAGGCCTGTACTCTTCCATCTTCACCGTTCGCTCCGTGAAGTGCCATAAAGACCACATCCGCTGCCTTACACAGCTCAATCACACCCGGACCGAAGAATTCTCTTCCGCTTGCCACCGCATCTTTTACTTGTGCATTAAAACTGCTGATATATGCAGCTTCTGCATCTACATCATAATCTCCGTCAAAAGCAGTGGCAGGATCTGCACCTTCCTTGCCGAAAAATACATCCACAAGAATCGCCTGATGTCCCCTGGAACGAAGCGCCTTACACACTTCTGTTCCCGATACAATAGAAACCTCACGTTCCGTGCTGGTTCCAGCTGCCAATACTACAATTTTCATTTTTCCTCTCCTACTCTTTCTTTCCAAAATTATTTTCGCAGTTTCTGTTTCAGCCACTGCTTTCTTCTTTTTAATACACGATTACCGGTGTTCCAATCTCTACCGTATTAAAGATTTTCTCCGCGTTTGCTGTAGGTGTGTTCACACATCCGTGGGAACCGCTGGTTTTGTAGATCTCACCACCGTATTCGGAACGCCAGGTATCCGCATCGTGAATTCCCACATTACCATTAAACGGCATCCAGTAGGTTACAGGCTGTGTATAACCTTCGCCTTTTAAGACTGCATCATGTTTTTTCGCATCAATTGCCCAGACACTTCCTGACGGTGTATCATATCCTTTTGACACATTACCCGTTACTACGGGCGTATCCACCACGACCACACCATCCTTGTAACACCACATTTCCTGATCCTGGATACTGATCTCTACGTAGGTACCACCGATATCGTTGGTTTCCCGGCTCTTTCCTTCATACAGATAAACCGGCTCTACCGTTCCGGTTTTTCCTTCTTTTATGTATTCCACAAGGGCTGCGGTGGTTTCTTTTTTCTTGATGACCCATCCATAATCGCCGCCCTTCAAAGTGATCTTCTTTCCTGCATGTGTGGTAAATTCATGGGTCAGACCAAATGTATCATATTTATAAGCAAGCTGCTGTACATAATCAGCCGCTTTGCTCTCATCCACCGTCCAGTTTCCATCACTGTCCCGGATCAACCAGTCTTTTACTACGGAACCATCTACCGTCTCACTCCGATCTCCGAAGTCATACGTAATATCGACTTTCAAAAGCTGATTTTTCGCATCCCTCTCGGCAATCAGATCAGGATCATCCTTCCATACTGATGGTTTTTCATAGCAGCCAAGTTCTTCCAGATTAATTTCTGTCTTTCCGCTTTCGATTGCATCCTTTACTGCCTTTTCCACCTTTGTGCGATCCAGTGTATTTCCTTCTTCCTCCGGCACGATCACATACTCGCCATTTTGCTCCTTCAGACAGGCATCCTTGGGTGCGACCACATTTTCTTCCTGAAAACAGCTCATATCATCCAGAGCTTCCTTCAGTTTTTTCTCATCATAGGTGGTCGTTACTGCCAGTTCGTATGTCTTTTTTGATGAGAATGCTGTGATCCATTTCCACTGTTCCTGTTCTTTTAACAGTTCATCTACTTTATTATCATCCACGTAAGTAAGATCGATCTGGGTTGCCTGAATTGTCTCTGTCTTTCCATCCAGTTCCGCGATCCGCAGTTTATACTGCCCAAGCTGTTTCTGAATCTTCTTTTTCACCTGCGTGGCTGTCTTGCTGCTGCAGTCGATACCACTGATCGTAGTTCCTTTCAGAAAATGGCTGGAGAAATAATAGGACACCCCCATATATCCAAGAGCCATAATCGCTACATAGGCAACCAGTACGCCAAGAACCAGTTTCTTCGCATTCTTTTTTTTCTTTTTTGCCATAACTATAATCCCTTACTTTCTTCCGAACATGCAGACCTTCCGGCGCATTTTACTTTTCCTTCTCTTTTAAAAATCTGCCGGTATTCCTGCATCATCCCTTCATTTACTTCACAGACCTACGCATATCCCCCTCGCGTCTGTCTGTTCCACATTATTCTAACACCGAACCTATGATGGGTAAAGCCATTTTCTTAAAAAAGAGCAAAAGAAAAAGACCATTTACCGGAAAATTTTTCTCCGGTAAACAGCCTTAGTTTTCCTGTGTTTTATGCTTCAAGAAGCTTATCGATACTTACTAATTTTACGCTCAGTACGAAGATTTCAACGGCAACCGCCAGTTCTTCTACTGTCGGGAAAGACGGAGCGATACGAATGTTACTGTCTTTCGGATCTTTTCCGTATGGATAGGTTGCACCTGCACCTGTCAGTACCAGACCTGCTTCTTTTGCTTTCGCAACGATAGCTTTTGCACATCCTTCCATAGAATCAAAGGAAATGAAATACCCACCCAGAGGTTTTGTCCAGGTACCGATCTCCAGACCACCCAGTTCTCTGTCCAGAACCTCCCATACTTTTTCAAACTTCGGACGCAGGATATCCGCATGTTTTCTCATATGTGCATACATTCCCTGCATATCTTTAAAGAATCTTACATGACGCAGCTGATTCAGTTTATCGTGACCGATAGTCTGCACACGCATGTATTTTTTCGCATCTTCCAGGTTTGCTTCGGATGCTGCCAGTGCTGCGATACCGGATCCCGGGAAAGATACTTTGGATGTAGAAATAAATTTCAGAACCATATTCGGATTTCCTGCTTTGACGCATTCATTTAACAGCTCCAGGATCACGTCTCTCTTGTCATCATACAGATGATGGATGGAATATGCATTATCCCAGAAAATACGGAAATCTTCTGCTGCCGGTTTCAGGTGTGCAAATCTTTTTACAGTCTCATCAGAGTACGAGATACCGGTTGGGTTTGCGTATTTCGGTACACACCAGATACCTTTGATCGCCGGATCCTCTGCTACCAGTTTCTCCACCATATCCATATCCGGACCTGTCGGCAGTAATGGCACATTGATCATCTCGATTCCAAAGAATTCGGTAATACCAAAGTGACGGTCATATCCGGGTACCGGACAGAGGAACTTTACTTTATCTAATTTACACCATGGAGTGCTTCCCAGAAAGCCGTGTGTCATGGCACGTGCTACGGTATCAAACATAACATTCAGGCTGGAATTGCCATAAATCAGGATGTTTCTCTCCGGCACTTCGCTCATATCAGCCAGCAGTTTTCTCGCATCACTGATACCATCCAGAATCCCATAGTTTCTGCAGTCTACTCCGTCAGAGCTTACCAGATCGGTTTCACTGTTCAGAATGTCCATCATGCCGTTACTCAGATCCAACTGAGCTTTTGCCGGTTTACCACGAGACATATCCAGTTTCAGGCCCTTACCTTTTACATCCTCAAACTGCTTCTCCAGTTCTTTCTTCAGAGCGGTTAATTCTTCTTTGCTTAACTGACTATACGGTTTCATAGATCTCCTCCTGTGCTTTTGCTTCCATCATGGTTCATTGTGCAGTCGTTTCACTTTCACGCTACACAACGCTACTAAAAAATATTGTATCGGGAAAGTGACCATATGTCAAGAAACACTTGCATTTTCGGCAAATTATACGGATGTATTTTATTTTTCAAGGCAGTTTATGCAACTTTTCTTCATAAAACTTGCATTTTCAAATAGCTGTTGTATTGTCTTTCCGGTTTATGGTATTCTATAGATAAGTATGTCCCTTGGACATTCTGACTTTACTCATAGAACATATACAGGCTTTTTCCCAATTTCCGGAAAAATACTGTTAGCCAAACATACATTTATATAGAAAGAAAGGATATTTTATCATGTGGATTGCAGATCAATGGAAAGATTATCAGGTGCTTGACACCTCCAAAGGAGAAAAACTGGAACGTTGGGGCGACTATCTGCTGGTTCGTCCGGACCCGCAGGTTATCTGGGACACCCCGAAGAAGAATCCGGGCTGGAAAAAGATGAATGGCCACTATCACCGCAGTAAAAAGGGCGGCGGTGAATGGGAATTCTTCAATCTGCCGGAACAGTGGACCATTCAGTACAAAGACCTTACGTTCAACTTAAAACCGTTCAGCTTCAAGCACACCGGTCTTTTCCCTGAACAGGCAACCAACTGGGACTGGTTCGGTGACAAGATCCGCAAAGCCGGACGCCCGGTCAAGGTGCTGAACCTCTTCGCCTACACCGGTGGTGCTACCCTTGCCGCTGCAGCTGCAGGTGCCAGTGTTACTCATGTGGATGCTTCTAAGGGAATGGTCACCTGGGCAAAGGAAAACGCAGTTTCCTCCGGTCTGAAAGATGCCCCTATCCGCTGGATCGTAGATGACTGTGTAAAATTTGTAGAACGTGAGATCCGCCGTGGCAATCACTACGATGCGATCATCATGGATCCACCGTCTTACGGTCGTGGACCCAAAGGAGAAATCTGGAAAATCGAGGAGGCGATCCATCCGCTGATCAAGCTGTGTGCAAAACTGCTCAGCGATGATCCGTTATTCTTCCTGGTAAACTCCTACACAACAGGACTTGCTCCGGCAGTACTGACTTATATGATTGCTACCGAGTTGAAACCATTTAACGGTCATGTGGATTCTCAGGAGATCGGTTTACCGGTTCGTGATACCGGACTGGTGCTTCCATGCGGGGCTTCGGGACGCTGGGAACGGTAATCATTGTAAACGATTGGTACTATGCAACATTATTATGAGAAACAGGCAGAAGAAATCCATTTTTCCGGATCTCTCCTGCCTGTTTTTTCTCTGATCTATTTCATTTTCCCATTAGTTTGTACAAATCGCCACAAACTGTTTCATGCAACGATTTCCCGCATCATTGTTCATCTGTTCCGGATGGAACTGTACACCGTAGACACGTTTTGCACTGTTTGAAATAGCCTCAACTGTTCCATCTCCTGCCCGCATATCTACCTGGAAACCAGGTGCCAGATCACGGATGGACTGATGATGATAGCTGAGGACACGCACAGAACCGGAATATACTCCTGAGAGCCATCCACCGGCAACCACATGTGCCGAATGCCATACACCCATGTGACCTCCAATATTCTGATTCAGTGTTCCACCAAAAGCGACATTCACCAGCTGTATACCTTTACAGATGCCAAGAACCGGTTTTCCGGCTTCGGCACTTCTTTTCACTGCATCGATCTGTCTGTCATCCAGTGCATTGTCGATATTGCTGCTTCCTGTATTTGCCTGTCCATATCGTGATGGATCCAGATCTCCACCTCCCGGAATAATGATTCCATCATACTGTGAAGGATCATAGCCTCCTGTGACGATCACAGCATCAACACCCATTTCTCTGACTTTTGCCGCCGTAGTTGCCGCTCCTGCCTCATTGTTACCGATAACTCCGATAAGAATATTCTTCCATACACCATTTGGTTTCAGATAATAATTTCTCTTTCCATCATTGATCCAACCGGTTTTCATGGCTCCGTCACCGCCAAAATAGTACCAGGAACCGTCAACCTGACCCCAGCCTGTCTGCATCGCTCCACTTCCGTTAAAGAAGTACCAGGAGCCACCCACAACGTTCCATCCGGTGAGCATGGCTCCGCTTCCGGCGAAATAATACCAGGTGCCGTTAATCTTTTTCCAGCTATTAGTGATTCTGCTTCCATCTGTTCTCTGGTAATACCAGGTGTTTCCGTCCTGTACCCATCTTGCATTCTGATCCGGGTCATAATTCGGGATCCAGTTCCCGTCAGCTCCTACCCAATATGAGCCAACCCATGTATTTGTCAGCATCGCTCCGCTTCCACTGACATAATAATTTCCAATCCATCGGTTGCTGCACATGGCACCACTTCCGTTCATATAATACCAGGAATTATCGATCAGATGCCATCCGGCTCCGACCATGGCTCCATTCCCCGGCACCATATAATACCAGGAACTGCCGATATACGCCCAGCCTTCCACCATAGCTCCGCTTCCGGTCAGATAATACCAGGTTCCTCCACGGTTCAGCCAGCCTCGTTGCATCGCTCCGCTTCCATTCATGTAATACCAGATGTTTCCGTCTTTCACCCAGCCGACCTGCATCGCTCCGTTTCCCGGCTGAAAATAATACCAGGTACCACCGATATTTCCCCATCCTTCTGCCATCGCTCCGCTTCCCGTCAGGTAATACCAGGTTCCTCCACGGTTCAGCCAGCCCGTCTGCATCACGCCACTTCCATTGGCATAATACCAGGTCTGTCCATCCTGAAACCAGCCGCTTTGCATTGCCCCGGCGGAATTCATATAATACCATTTTCCACCGATCCATCGCCAGCCGGTAGCCATAACTCCCTGATCATCAAAATAATACCAGACATTTCCCAACAATCGCCAGCCTGTCAACCGATTCATGTTTTCATCCAGATAGTAGGTTTGTCCGCCACTCTGATTCCATCCCGGATGTGGTGCTTCCACCGTCTGCGTCTGAACCGCAATCTGAGTTTCCTGGGACTGTACAGCGGGCTGCTGTGCTTCCTCATTCAGTTCAGGAACTGCTGCACTTTCCGATGCCGGCTGTTTTTCCTCCTTTATCTGTACTTCGGATTCCGGCTGTTCTTCTGAAACATCCTGCGTTTTGCCTTCTTCCTGTGTTTCCACTTCGGCAGCTTCTTCTTTTTCTTCCTCCTGATCCGGCTTCAAATCCTCCTTGTCAGTGGATTCTGCAGATGTTTCCGCATTCACTGTACTTTCAGTACCTTCCGTCTCCTGTATATTTTCCTGCGCCATATACTCCCCGGTATCCTCCGCATAAACAGTCGCTCCCGAAGCCAGAAGCACCGCACTGGTCAGGACTGCAACAGCCAGTTTCTTTCCGTATTTTTGTAATCTTTTGTAATGCATACACTCGCCCTCCTTGCATTCTTTCTGTTATGTCTTTTCTTTTGGCTCTTAAAACATTACAGTTTTAAGTTTTCTGTTGCATTCTCACTTATATAGATACATGGTATTGCTTTTTGGTTCTAAATTTGTTGAATTTTTTTATAAATTGATCTTAAAAAAAGAAACATATAAAAATACCCCTGACAGTCTGAAGATTTTTCAGACCATCAGGGGTATTCTTTCTCACTACTTATATGACATTAATTTTCTAAGCACTCCAGGATAACTTGTGTTTTCTTTCCATCTAAAACCACGTTTACCCAGGCAGTTCCTCGTTTGCATATTTTTATTTTATTTCCGTCCACGATTTCAACAATTCCGTCTTCTGCTTCGAATCCGGTATCATAAGCAGGACCACTGTGTCCACTTTTCACAATAGAAACTTCCACATCATTCAAGTCATATGGATAGGTCACAGGATACACCTGAATATTTGGAGTTATAATATCACCAACTTTTACACACTCATATCTGTTATCCGGACCTGTATATTTCCATTCAATTTTATCCAGTTCTGTGTTATCACCGACTCCTTCTACCTTGATCGTGCAGCTGACTGTAATATATGGATTTTTGTTATCCGGGCTGAAACCTGCTTCTAAAGATCCTTCCTGTACACTACATGTAATGGTCGTTTCGCCTTCACTCATGGCTCTTACAACACCATCCCAGTCCACTTCTGCCACTTCCGGATTGCTGGATTTCCAACCAGATGCGGAAATCCAGGCATTTTCCGGTAATATACTTACCTCAAGCTGGCGTTTATCTCCCATTTTCATATTGTACACACCCTGTTCAAAATAAGCTGCCTGAAGTTTTTGTATCGTTTTTACTACAACAGTTGCAGTTCCGATCTTTCCTTCCCATTCTGCTACGATTGTTGCAGTTCCATCTGAGATTCCTTTCAGATACCCATCTTCATTAAAGTCTGCCACATCTTTGTTCAAAGAGTACATTTTCAGCTCATATTTATCGTTCAACATTCCATCCTGATCGGATACCCCTACATAGCATGCTCTGCCTGCCGGTAAAAAAAGACCATTATCGTAAATCCTTACTGCGAGATATTCTTTCGATGTGATCGTACAGCTCGCTTTCTTTCCATCCACCTCTGCTGTGATGGTTGCTTCACCATTACCAACCGCTTTTACTTTTCCGTTTTCTACAGTCGCAACACTTTTATCTGAACTGCTCCAGGTTACTTTCTTATCTACGGTAGTATTGGACGGGTTATACGTAACTTCCAGTGTTTCACTCTCTCCTGCCCACATTTCCAGAGAAGTCTGATTCAGGCTGATGGATTGCAAAGCGATCTCCTGTTTTTCAGGTTCTTTTTGTTTATTCGGTACCCATTTTCCGCTACCATCTACATAATACTGTCCGATCCAGGTATTCGTTGCCATGGCTCCGTCAGCTCCCAGATAATAATCACCTGCCCAGGCATTTTTTACCATTGCCCCGGATGCATCCATGTAATACCAGCTTCCGTTCACCTGTTTCCAACCGGTGACCATCCAGCCGGATCCGTCAAAATAATACCAGGTTCCGTTGATCATTTCCCAACCATTAGTTGTATAACCGCCGTCAGCATGGCGATACCACCAGTGGTTTCCGCTTTTTACCCAGCCTGCCTGCGTTTTCACTTTTCCGGGAATCCAGGCTCCGCTTCCGTCTACATAATTGTCACCGATCCAGGTATCTGCCTGCATGACTCCACTTTCATTCATGTAATACCAGGTGCTTCCTACCTGCACCCAGCCGGTGGCCATTGCTCCGCTTCCGGTCAGATAGTACCAGCCGCTCGGACGTTTTAACCATCCGGTCACCATCCAGCCGGATCCATCGAAGTAATACCAGCTTCCGTTGATTACTTCCCAGTTGTTGGTTGTATAGCTTCCATCGGCATGACTGTACCACCAGCGGTTCCCGCTTTTCACCCAGCCGGTCTGGGTTTTTGCTTTTCCGTGGATCCAGGCTCCGCTTCCATCTACATAATTGTCACCGATCCAGGTGTCTGCCTGCATGACTCCACTTTCATTCATGTAATACCAGGTGTTTCCTACCTGCACCCAGCCGGTGGCCATTGCTCCGCTTCCCGTCAGATAATACCAGCCACCGGAGAGTTTTAACCATCCGGTTACCATATAACCGTTTCCGTCAAAATAGTACCAGGTTCCGCCGATATTTTTCCAGCTGTTGGTCGGATAACTTCCGTTATCCTCCTCCCACCACCAGCCGGTTTTGTTCTGTTTCCAGCCGGCTGCCTGTACGCTGACCGGCGCAAATGTTGACGCGAGCATCAGCACAGACATTCCAATCGCCAAGGCTTTTTTGATTGTTTTGTTCTTCATATTCTTCCTCCTTTGAAGTATTTATTATAAATCCTCTTGGTTTATAAACGGTTAATGCAGATATTTTTTCATATCATCAACGGAAATCCCCATCCAGTTTGCCCAATATACTTCTCTTTCCTGCTGAGAATAGTTTGCTAGTTCACTTTCTGATGGTCCGATGGTAAATATAAGTCCGCGTTTTTCTATTTTTCCATCCACCTTCAACACCAGAACCGCACAGCCTGCTGTCAGTGGCTGATCGGTCTTTTTCATCAGTTGTATCATACAGGATGAATTTTGTATCAGAGCATCCAAGGCTGCTTCTTTCGTAAAGTCCTTATCATCTCCGTACACCAGCTGAACATCCTGTGTTTCCTTATTTTCATCTACACCTGTAATTCCGTAAATGTCAAAATCAGGTTGCACATGCATTCCCACTTTGACCTTAGAAGCATAGACCGCATCTTCTTCATTCCACACAAATGGTTCTACCCCATTTTCTGTTCTCATTTTGTTGACTTCATCAAAAAGATATTTGGCATATTTTGTGTCATAAGAGTATTCCACGACATCTTCCTCACCGGTTACGGTCACTTCACATTCTGCCCGTTTACCAAGAATCTCTGCATATACGGTTGCTCTTCCCGGTTTTTGTGCGACAATGCCAAAACGATCCGCTGTCACCACGCTTTCATCGCTGCTTCCCCATCTTATTCCATAACCGTTAGCATACTGATAATTTGCATACTCCACAGGTTTTGATGTTAACCGAAGGTGTGTTGTCTCGTTCTTTTCCATATATAACGTTGTCTGATCAAAATAAAGCTCTTCTAGGTCTTTATCTGCCGATACTACCTTTATCTGCTGACTCAACTCGATATCCCGTATCGTTATATGAAGCGTGGTCTCTCCTATATCCGTTGCCCACAGAATACCTACCGGAGAATTGAGCATAAGGATATTTTCATCATCGACAGACATTCTGATAAGATTGGTAATATCATAATTTCCCGGCTGCATATGGACAGATACTTCTGCTGCTTCCCCATATTTGAGATAATCAGCATCCGATGTGGGATACTTGATTTCTACTGATATGGATGAAGCATCTTCCGGTAACACAAACATTTCCACCGACCGTGAAACGTCGGAAACTTTCAATGTGATTTTTACTACTCCCGCTTTATGCGCCGTAACTTTCCCATCCTTGACTGTCGCAATCGATTCATCCGAAGATGTCCACTTTGCAGTCAGATCATCTGTCGTATTTTCCGGATAATACTGCCAGTCTATTTCCTCTTCTTCTCCCGGCTTCAATGGCTGACCTGTTGTCTGCAAACGAATCGTTTCCAGCGGAACCCGTACCGGTTTCGTTCTGTCCCAGTTTCCATCCGAATCCAGATAACGGTCATCAATCCAGGTGTTTTTCAATTTCGTTCCGTTTTTTCCGACAAAGGAATCTCCAACCCACTGATTTCGAACAAGCACTCCATCCTCGTCGACATAGGACTCTCCGATCCACTGGCTGGTTACTTTTTTCCCATCCCCGCCGACATAAGAATCATCGATCCACTGATTTTTCAGTTTTTTTCCGTCCGCTCCTGCATAATAGTCCTGCACCCACTGATTTTTTGTTATTTTTCCGGATATTCCTACATAATAATCATCCACCCAGCAGGCAGTCATCATCTTTCCATCGGAACCGAGATAACTGTCATCCACCCACTGATTTTTTCTCATTGCTCCGTCGCCTACCGGTCCCAGATAGTACCAGCTTCCGTCGACCTTCTGCCAGCCGGTCTGCATCCAGCCGTTTTTGTCAAAATGATATTTTTTCTGATTAATGGTCTCCCAACCATTTACCGTATAACTTCCATCACTGTGTCGATACCACCAGCGGTCATCGGAACGAATCCACTGGCTCTGCACAGCATCCGGTATCCATGCACCGGATGGGTTGACATAACAGGATCCAATCCAGGTATCTTCTGCCATCTTTCCGTTTCCATACAGATAGTACCAGGAACCATTGATCAGCTGCCAGCCGGTCAGCATTGCTCCACTGCTGTTCATGTAATACCAGGTAGTTCCATCTTTTACCCAACCGGTCTGCATCGCTCCATTACCCGGCTGCAGGTAATACCAGGTTCCTCCGACGGATGCCCAGCCCTCCGCCATCGCTCCGCTTCCCGGCTGCAGATAGTACCAGGTTCCTCCGACGGATACCCAGCCCTCCGCCATCGCTCCGCTTCCAGTCAGATAATACCAAGACCGTCCGTCCCAGTACCATCCGGTGCGCATATATCCATTCCCGTCAAATGCATACCAGGTTCCGTGAATGTATTTCCACTGATTCGCCGGCCAGCTTCCATTATCTTCCTGCCACCACCAGCCGGTACTGTTCTTTTTCCACGTTCCCGCCTGTGACATGACAGGCAGCAGCACGATCATAAGTGCCAATACCGCCATGCATATTATTTTTTTCCATCTTTTCTTTTTCATATGTACTTCTTCCTCACTATTTGGCTACACCACATACCGAGCAGACATACCCTCTCGTCACCACTTCATCGTATGCCGGTTCATCCACCCACACCTGCTGCGTCACCGCATCATGGTGAATACTTCCGGTCTGGATCTTCCTGCTGCTGAATCCGGCATTGTGTATCGCTTCATGTTCCTGTGCATTTGTCGTTACATCTGCTCCGCAGGTATTACAAAAAACACGGTATTCGTAAACAGGCTCCTCGTATGCCTCCTGCACCGTCTTGGTCTCATAATGCCCGGATGCCTCATGATGAATCTTTTCTGTCTGTGCTACCCACTGATGGGTATGCTGATCTGTTTCTGATATGGATGTCCCCTGCTGATTTCCCGTACTTTCTGTATCTCCTGTGCCGTCAGTATTTTCCGTGTTTCCTTCCGTTCCCTGTGAACCGGTCGCAGCTGTCGGCTGGCCATTGTTTTCTGCCGTTGGCTCTGTCTCTGCTGCCGGTGAAACAGGCTGGTTTTTCGCCGGTTCCGGTGTCGTTGTAGGTTCCGAAGTTACGGTGGGTTTTGGCGTATTCTCAGGTGTCGGCGTCACCACATCCTCTGTATTTCCGGTATCTTTTGTATCTTCCTTCACACTGGCTTCCGTCTCTTCGTTTTTTTGATCATCTGTATCCACCAGCAGTTCCTGTATCTCCTGCACCTGCTGGTGCCTGTCCGGAATTTTCGCAGCACCTATACCGATTCCCATACAGATCGTTACTGCTGCAATTCCTGTGACAATCGCTTTTTCTATCCCCGCTTTCACCAGGAACTTCGCCTTCGGTATCTGTTCCTGAACTTCCCGAAGTTTCTGAAACAGATACATGAGAATCGGAATCGGTGCAGCTGTCCGCAGGATAACTCCCTTTTTTTCCAGTTCGGCGATCTCTTTTCCGATCTTTTTTCTCGCATAATTCAGACGGCTCTTTACAGTATTTACGCTGCAGTTTAAAGCTTCTGCGATCTCGTTGACCGACATCTGCTCATAGTAAAACATTCCCACAACCATTCTCTGCTTTTCATCCAGTTCTCCCAGAATCTGGTCTATCAGTTCTTTCGTCTCTGCCTGATCCACTACAATCTCCGGTATATGTTCCAGTCTTTCGTCCTGCAGTTCGGCGATGCTTTTTCCCCCTTCACCGTCTGCCTCCGAGAATAAAACCCAGTCCACTTTCCGCAAATGTGCTTTTGCCGTATTAACCGCTATCTTTTTGATCCACACCGGAAACTTATCCGGTTCTTTCAGCTGTTTGATCTTTCGCAGGCTTTTATAGTAGGTTTCCTGTACAATATCCTGTGCGGTATCTTCATTATGTATAAATACTTTTACGATATGATATACTTCTGAATATGTAAGCGTATATAAGTTTGTAAATGCTTCTTTATCGCCTTCCACAGCTCTCTGAACCAGTTCTATGCGGTCTTGTTTATCATCTTCTTTATCGTTATCTGTAATCTGATTGTCTTCCATATTATGTCTTTCCTTTTTTCGGAGTTTTTTATATGAATAGAATCGCTTTATTTAGTAATCTGCTAATCTGTTTTGCTTTATACACATATCGATTCTGTATACTTCACAATTTATAGATGCATGAATCGGCTATTTGGTTTTATATTTTTCTGATTTTTCCAAAATATTTTTAATTCTTTTGTTTTGCTTTGCAGTTAACAATATAAATCCCGGCACACACCAGAAGCAGTGCCACTAAGCTACCGGTATTAAATGCCTGTTTCACCTCACCAAGGATCAATGCTGACAGGATCACACTGCATAATGGATTGACAAATCCGAAAATCGCCACTTTTGAGACATCGTTCCAGGCAAGTAATACTGACCACAGCGTGTAAGCAACTGCCGAAACCATTGCCAGATAGAAGATGATCACGACACCCACCGCGGTAATATTTCCAAAGTGTCCGCCCATTCCGATGCCGATCAGTATCAGAACGACCCCTCCCATGGTAAACTGTGTTCCGCTGAGCACCACCGGGGATACTTTTTTCGAATAGATATTAATCAGGATCGTGGAGATTCCATAAGCGACCTGCGAGATCAGGATAAACCCTTCACCGGTAAGCGTGAATCCCATATCCAGGGACTTTCCCATCAGGTTAATCACAACCACACCGGCAAATCCAAGCACGCAGCCCGCCATTTTTCTCCCGGTCATCCGTTCGTTTCGAACGATCAGGCAGGCCATCAGTATCGCAATAAAGTTGCCAAGTCCGGTGATAATGCCTCCTTTTACTCCGGAAGTGTGGGCAACACCGATGTAAAAGAAGAAATACTGTCCCACCGTCTGTGCCAGACACACCGGAACCGCGTATTTCAGGATCGTCCGATCCGGAATCAGCACTTTTTTCTCCCTGATGGATGCAAAAATCAGAACCAGCAGTCCTGCCAGTGTAAACCGAACCCCGGCAAATACAATCTGACTCGCCGTATCTGCCGCATCCACCTCCATCAGACGATACCCCGTCTTGATCACCGGAATCGCACTTCCCCACAGAATACAACATACACACGCAAGAAGCGCTACGATTCCTGTTCTTGTTAATGTGTTTTTCTTTTGTACCATTTTTCTTCTCCCTTTCCTGTTTCATCTGTAATTTCTGATACTTTTATCATATAGCAAAAACTGACAAATTCATAGAGATTTTTATGTTGTTTTATGTGTATTCGGACAAAAAGTCCTGAACATCAGGAGTCGGAGACTTCATGTTCAGGACTTTTTTATTCATATATCAATATTCTTTCTCTTCAAAAATCATAAGAACCTGCCATTTGATAAAACAAATGCTGAAAGGCCACATAAATACAGGCTTTCAGCATTTCTTGTCACTATATTCTTATTATACACAAGCTACCATAAGATTCAACGTAGATTTTTGCATTACAATTGTTATCTCTTATATGTGGTTTTTTCTTCCTCATCGGCGTTAGGAATTCCTGTGCCGAGCTGATCCCAGTTCAATATAACAGAATCAGTAAACGCATTGATGACCAGACCAGTTAATACATATCGTGATTCTTTTGCCATATTAATCGCATCAGAAATGTATACTTCTCTTTGATAAAATTTCTTCCCATACTCTTTCATTTCCGCTGCACTTGTAAACACAGGAAAATAATATCTTTCCCCATTTTTCAGAATATCCATCTGGTTCTTCTCGCTGATATAGGGAACCCATACTTTACTGGTCTTCAAAGACTCTATCATGTCATTTTCTGCAGACCAGCTTTTCTCTTTTTTATAAATATTCAGTGCTTCTTTCAAACTTTTCGATGCGCCGGTTGAAACAAAACCATGATTCTCTTCCGGCTTCTTCTGCCAGTAAGTTTCGTTATTGGCAGCCTGGGATGTATGATATTGCGCATATGCATTATTCTGCGTTCTTCCGTCTGTGCTGTTTCCAGCAGGATTTCCCTGATTGTTTCCAACCGAGATTTCCTGATAAAGTTTCCATTTTTTATCGATCCGGATCGCACCAACTAAAGAGAGTAAAAAGGATATAGCACCAATGCCTACTGATCCACCTGATGTAATTGCCAGAAGTACATATATCAATTCTATTATAGCCAGAATATAAGCCATTGTTGTTGTTTTCTTTTTAATTAAGAGAATTCCCAGAACAATACTGACAACCATAAACAACAAATTGAGCTTTACTGCTCCCATCTGGAACAAACCATCAAGGCTTCCTCCATTCTGAAGTATGCTTTGCGATATGTGTCCTATACTCGATAGAACGAATATACCTGATACGATAGATACCACACCTGCCCAGGTGAAAAAGGCACGTATCTTTTTAAAATTAGGTAATGCTGTAAATTCTTCCTTGGTAAGCCCCTTGGGAAGTGTACTGAGATCTACTTTTTGATTTTCTGCCATTTTTAATCACTCCTTATATATCTGCTCGTATTTCCAATTGTACTTTTTTATATTTGATTTTATCTCTACTCTGTCTTCAGGACATATCTGACTTCTACACGCCTGGATGCTGCAGCATCTTCTTTGCCTTCTCCGTCCAGAATAAGATTGTTTTCTCCATTACCGACAACCTCGATAACATTCGCAAGCTCCGGATAACCTGCTTTAATATAATCTGCAACAGTCTGTGCTCTTTCCTCAGAAAGTTTTAAATTGTAAGCCTCGTCGCCTGCAGAATCAGTATAGCCCTCCACTACGATTGTGGATACCTTTCCTTCTTCTATCGCACCGGATATTACCGGTACATAGGCTGCAAGGAATTGATCCAGATAAGCCTTTCCCTCATCTGTCAGCTTCGACTTGTCCAAAGCAAACAGCACATTATTATCCATCTGTACCGTTCCCGTTGACTCATCAATCTTCGCAGAATCAAGACCCTGCTCTTTGAAAGCTCCCATAAGTCCGCTTGAGACCGCTGTCTGGTTTTCTTTCAGTTCTCCCAGCTCCTGTTCACTCATACTGCTCACATCTGCATCTGTCGCCAGATTATCACTTAATTCACCATTCCAATAGGCAGTGGAATCATAAACATAAGGATACCATTCGCCATCCACACAGATGGACAGACCGCCATCTGCTCCTCCATTTGGCCGAGCAGTGAGAAGAAAAATACCCGTGAGTTTTCCCCCTTCGCCTTCCTCGGATTCTCCAAGATCGTAATCATAGCGATAGGTACTGTCCCAGGTAAGTGCAAACTGATTACCTTCAATCTGTGCTGTTACATTCTCAGCTCTTTTGCCATCTGCCCACTCAATAGAAGAATCATAACCTTCTTCCGTACTCATAGTTATGTGAACGATTCCATCATATCCTGCTGTAGAATTCTCAGCATATCCCCATTCGTAAATTCCTTCATTCTTTTTTTCCGCATGAAGCATAGAAAAAGATTTAAGTCTTGTACTTTTTCCATCCTTAGACAAAATCAGATCCAATCCATCGAAGCCATAAGAGTATTCCGTCCATTCCTCGCGGTCCTGCACATAATACTCCAGCTTCGTTTCATCCTCTTCATCCGTAATCAAAGCTTCCAATCCCATATAGAGTTTGTCACCAACCACTTCATAGGCAAACTGGAAGAAATTATTTGTGGAATAAGAATATTCTCCATCTTCACTGTATTTTTTTCTTTCGACAAAGTTGGCACGCATATGATTATATTGCCAATACTCATGCAGTGCGCTGATCTGCTGGTCTGTCAGCCCCACCTCATCTTTCAATTCTTCGTCGGTTTTTCCGGCAAGGTCCGAATTCAGAAAATCCGTATCTGCCTGCAAATCTACGGGGAGAATCTGTACTTCGTATTCTTCCGAATCTGCAAGCTGTAAAGTCATATAGTCATAATCATCTGCATGCTTCTCCGCATAGGAACCATCTTCATCTTTATACTCTTCTTCGTTCCGATAACTTCCGTAAAGCATATAAGCCTGCGGATCTGACCCCAGATTCACCAAATCCGTTATTTCCATTTCTATATTTTGGGTTTGCATACTGACACTGCTATTACTGCCGCTATTACTACTGCCACTGCTATTTTTAATGCCGGTTCCACATGCCGTAAACACCACTGTGGACATCAAAAGGCTAAAAAGTACATAACACTTCTTCATATCTTTCCTTTTCCCCTTTCCTTTTCCCCTTTCTCTTACTCCGTATAAACACTAAAAAACTGATCCGCCTGATCCACCGCATCCAGATCGGATCCCAATATATTGACAGCTAACAGATAACAGGGATCCTGTTTGTTCACCAAATACACAGTCACGCCATAAAAAGGAACGTCATAGTTTTTAAATGTGTATTGTGCCGCATAATGTTTCTCGCCCAAAAATGTGATTTCTTCTACATTATTTTGAAATTCTGTGATCTGTGCATCTTCTCCCACAGCTTCTTTAATATCTTCCTCAGTTGTCACTGAATTCTCCGCTATGGTCTTTTCTTCATCCCACACCGTTGCACCATCTAAAGCTGCAGCGTTTTGAATGTTCAATTCAATATAAGTATCCTCATCCTCTGCTTCAAAAACTGTCGCGCTGCCCAGTGCTATCAGCGATCTTATCCAATCATAGGTGCTATCTGCATTAGAGGCTTCGATGGTATCCGCGTTTAGTTCGAGATTCGTTCTCTTTTCCAATGTATACGTATCCGGGAGGGCAATTGCAAAGCCAAAGGATGGGTTCTCATATCCCTGGGATACATACCTTCCGATCATATCATTGCTTACCTTATCCTCCTCACCGGCAGCATCTGCTTCGGATTCGTCACTTGTATCTGTCTCTTCCTTTACAGATCCCATCAGTCCATCATCTGATTTTGATGATATATTGTCAGGTGACATCTTAATTTCTCCACATCCTGTTAACCCGGATAAACACAGACACCCTGCCGCAATAAGTGCAAAAATTTTATCTTTTCGATTTCTCATTCTCTCTCTTCCTTTCTTTTCCTGTAAATGTTCAGTACCCTCGCAGGATGCTGCCTGCTGAATAATTCCCTTGGCTTATCTTACGTTTTAAACCTTTCCACCCGCTTTCATCAGATATCCTCATTTACAAGGAGCAAAAGTCCCGGTATCATACCGACCCAGGTAGCCGCTATCTTTAAGCCGTTGCTGACCGGCTCCCGCCTGTCTATTCTGTTGAGAATTTTCTTTCTGATAGGAATACACCATAGCAGACCAATGCCGAGAGTACAGACACCCATCACAACTGTACAGATATTCAAAGACTTCCGTATCGCTTTCAGTTCCTTTTCATCCGGATAAGCACCTTCCAGCACAGCAGGTTCTGCTCCTGTATTCGCTTTTCCTTCTGTTCTATGTGTAGTCTTCCCTGCATCATGATCATCCTCATTTACGGAATCCCATCCTCCATGAGCATCCTCGCCTGCGGAATCCCATTCTCCATGAGCATCGTCACCAGCTGAATTCCATCCTCCCGACAGCTTACCTCCCTCACCTGGTGGTGTCGGATCTGCATGTGGTGGCTCCCATGTCTCCGGCCTGCTTCCACCAGTCTGTAATGCAGCCAGCGCCTGATACATCTCTCTGGCAGAAGAAAATCTGTCTTTTGGTTCATACGCACATGCTTTCAGAACAATATTCTGTAATTTTCTGCTTCCATATTTGGGTGGTGGCAAGGGATCACCTGTCACTCTTCTCAGCTGTGCCTGCTCGTTTTCTTCATTGCTGGGTATATAATCCGCATCGATAAAAGGGCGCTTGCGGTTGTTCAGCATCCAGTAAAGAACCAAGCCGAGACTGTAAATGTCAACCTCTTTCCCATATTCTTTTCTTGTAATTACTTCCGGTGCCATATATCGATCTGAGCCGGCAATCGTCGCCTGAGTTGTGTGATACATAGTTCTGGCAATTCCGAAATCGCCTAATTTATAATCTCCAAACTCCGATACCATAATATTTTCAGGCTTAATATCTCTATGTACGATATGTTTAGACTCACAAAGTATAAGCGCCGAACAGATATCCATTCCGACTTTTATAACCTTTTCTTCCGGAATACTTCCTGCATACTGCTTGATCAACGTAGTTAACGGGGTCAACAGTTCCATCCGGATAAAAACATCCCACCCGATCCCGTCTTCATGCGGTTTTGTTGCAAAATCGTCGCAGCTGACAATATTCGTCTGCCCCTTAAACGCCAGCATGATCTGATACTCATCGACATACCGGTGGAGCATATCCTTATATTTGTTTCTCACACTGACAATATCATAACCATCTGTAAAATCCGCTTCAATGTCTTCTTTATCCTTAGGGAAAGAAATCACTTTTATGGCGGCATCTTCCATGACACCCGCCGAATTTCGCTGTGCTTGATATACGCAGCCATAACCGCCCCGTCCCAGCCTTTTTACAATCTTCCATCCCCGCCAGGGCAGAGACGGATATCTCTCCTCTTCCATTTGCCTCTCCTCTGATTCTATCTGTTTATTTCCAGTACGATTGCTGTAATATTGTCCTTACCGCCTGCCTCTAAAGCCGCTGTGAGAATTGTATTGACACACTTCGCCGGACTTTGCGTCTGCAGCAACATGGTTTCCAAAAACTCTATGGACACCATGTCACTCACACCATCACTACATATAAGAAAGCGATCCCCTTTTTTAAGCTGCAGGCAGTCTGCATAGGGGAGCACGCGCACTTCCTCAGGATTCATTCCCATATACTGTGTCAAATAAGGTTTTCGTCCCTGAATACCGTTTTCTTTCATATAGGCTTCATCTGTCTGATCTTCGGAAATCTGCTGAAGTTTCCCGTCTCGTAAGAGAAAGCATCTGCTGTCCCCCACATTCACAGTCCATACCTGACTGCCTGTAAAATACAGTCCTGCCAGAGTAGATCCCATCATCTCTGCATCCAGGCGAAGGGTTTCCTTAAATATCCTGTCATTTACATGAGTGCACATTTTTTCCAGATAGTCTTTTTTATCTGCAATATCAGCTGCTTCTTCTGCATTCAAATACTGCTCTGTTGCCTTAGCAGCTATATAGGAAGCAATTTCACCATATTCTCCGCCTCCCATGCCATCAAAGACAGCAAAGAACCGATCTTTTTTTAAAGAAAAGCTTTTTTCCAGGATACTGCCAAGTCCATTGTTATCGCTTGTCATATAGCGGCCCGCGAAGAAAAAATTATCCTCATTGTTTTTTCTTCGCCTGCCTGTATGACAGCCACAGGCGGCAGAGATTCTCCCGAAGCCTGTCATTATGATACTATTCATCAGTTTCATCGGTTTCTTCCAACGCAGTTCGAAAAACCTGCAGTTCTGCATCCACAAAACCTACGAAAGATACGTTCTCGATATCCTCCTGCATAAAAAGGAACATGGTTTCTGAATCGATATAACCTTCCGGATAGGGAATCGCGATATAATCGTAGGTTTTTTCATCCCCTTCCATTTCAACCTCAATGCCAATTGTCATTAGCTTCTTTGTCGCACCTTTTAAAGTTACGACACTTCCATTTGGTAATAATTGCTTTGCCATTTTATTTTCCTTTCTCCTCTTAACCAAACGCCAGATCTGCTATTGTACTGCCAAGTTTGCCTGCTGACTGAATCGCTTTCATCGCACCTGTGATGACATCATATCCAAAATTACCTACAGAGGTTGGATCTATGCGAAGCACAGTCTTAATGATTCCATCTTTCTTGTAAAGTTTATGTGTATTTTCGATCACGTCCTTCATGTGAATTTCTCCCCACACCTTTGACGTTCCTGCGGTACCGGTTATTGCGGTTTGAAACTTTCCAAAAGATTTTCCAAGCTGATCTACACCATTTAAGAAAGAAACAATGTCCAATCCTGTGTAGACCCAGTTGCCCATCGTTTCTCCCAGTTTCTTATCTCCAAAGAGGGCTTCTCCTGTCTCTCTGCCTTGTTTTACAAGAAATTCCTTTAATAAATTTGTATTACCGATCTTGTTAAAGTCGCCGGTATAGGTGTATGTTGCATCCATCATGGCATTATAAACATCATTACCGGCACTAAGTGCAAGGCAGGTAGCTACCGGAAGTGCTGCACCACCGGAACCTGCTACCAGAGCTACCGCACCGGCAATTTTGACGACACCTTCACCGACTTTTACAGCGGCTTTACCATATTGAAGAGCTTTATAAACAAATCCTTTCTCATCATAGGATTTTTTTATTTTTGCAACAGTCTTCTTCCCCTTTTTAATAACTGTTTTCGATACTCCTACCAAATCTGCTTTCAATGAGTCCAGAAAACTGTCTTTTTTCTTTTTACTTTTTGCTTTTACTTTCTTGGATGTCTTTTCGGCTTTCCTGTAATCCTCTATGACATCAATCACACCTTGTACCTGTCCGGAACTGATTCCCGCGCCTGCTTCTCCTCCAAACACCTTAAAAAGAGACTGGTCTACCGACTGCATGGTTGCGGCACTGTTTTTCGCCGCAGCAGCCCCGCTGGAAAGAAGCTCTGTAATACCTTTGAAACTTTGCTGGGCACTGCTTATTTTTCCTGCAAAATTATGTGCTAACAGTTCACTCCAATGATTGTTTGTATCATTCAAGGTACCTGTAACCTTCGAAAACAGGGCTTCATACTCTGCTGTCAGATTCTGCATTTCACCAGCCTGTGCCAACAGGGTTTCCGGATCTAATATAATTCTGGATGCCATTCTTCTCCTCCTGTCCTTACAAATGTACTCCCGGAGTCTTTCTGAGAGTACATTACAGTTTCAAGCTTGCCAGCTCAATCACGGAAGACAACTTAAAATCTTCTGGTCCGCCTGATTTGCAAATCGGCATTACACCCTCCGGGAGATTACTTGTCCTAATCCCGGCTCCGATCGGCCGGATCGAAAGTATGGATCCAATCATACTTTCTACACTGGTAAACATTTCTGATATATTTTTCTCATCTGTCGTAAAGTTCTCTGCAACCATTTTCATGACATTTGCAAAATTTCCGGATTTTTCACTGATTTTCAAAATCTCCCGGGCATTCGACTGGGTGTAATCATTGATAGCATCCCTCTCTTTGCAATTCCAGTTGTTGTGTTGCGTGATGGATGTCAGAATTCTTGCAGCCTCCTCCACTTCTCCATAAGCGTTTGCAATCGTCTGTGCAATTTCCGTAATCGTCTGTGGATTCACATCTATAATCATCTTCTCATCTCCTAGCATCCCCTGATAGCACTTGCACCTTCCTGATCTCTTGAAACAAATTTTGTCCTGGCATTCTCCATATAGGAGAGAAATTCCTGCAAAAGTTCTTTCATCTGTCCTGCTTTTTGCATTCTCTCTGTCATAATATTAATATACGCCGTGCTCGCCTCTCCCTCCCAGGAAGAAGCAATCTGTGCCAAAAGTGACTGCGTCCGCGCATTCAAAGAATCCAGTTCATTCACATAGGCTCTCATAGAGGAAATATTATTCTGCAATCCATCTGTGTCGATTCTGATATTAGCCATGTTGAATCCCTCCACTCTAAACCATATTTTGTGATGCCATAATCGCCTTAAGCATTTCATCCTTTGCCTTATACACAGCAAGCACATGGCGAATATAATTTGTTGTTTCTTCCAGATTATTATCGAGCCTTTGAATCTGGTTGATCAGTTCCTGAGATTTATCATAAATAGCCTGTGCCGTCTGGCCTTTCGAATTTGCCCCTTCTGTCTGCGCTGCCCTCAGGCTCTGCAGTGCATTTTGCAGGATAGCCTGTGCCCGCTCGATTTTTCTGATATCCTCTCCGGCCGCGACATCATCAATCGTTATTTTTCCATTTTCATCTCTGTATGCCATTTTTTCAGTCTCCTGTCAGAATCTTTTTTACCTGCTCACAAACGACATTTTTTTCAACCAGGCGAAGTATCTTTTCCTCTGCCTGTTCCGGATCCATTTCATAGAAATATCCGCCTTTTTCTGCGTAAAAATAAAGACAGGTATCCTTTCCAATATGAGTACCTTTCAGAATGATACTTCTTTCTGCCTGGTCAGTCGCGATATATGCTTCTTTTTTCTCCGTCTGCACATTGTTTTCCAAAAGGGGAGAAAGCATCCTTTCTACCCCCTCTTTGTCCTGCACCCTGATCCGGTACTCCTGTGACCGGCACTCTACGGATGTGATCCGATTCTCCATATGATGAAATTTATAATGTACAGATTCTCCGGCCTCTTCCCGCAAGATCAGTTCAGATTCATACATTCCCTGATAAAGAGGCTTTAATATTTCTATACATGCCGGCTCTACTTCCAGATTGCCCAGGAAATCCTCCTGGGCATATCCCTTTCTTTCAAGACTATCCAGAATTTCCTGTTGTTTTATTTTCCCCCGTTTTCCAATATCCTTCATAGCGGCAATATAATCATAATCCAGATATTTTCCGCCGCTTACTTTTCCGATATAATAGATTTCTTCCGGGGACAGTAGTAATTCCTTCATTCTTTCCATCGCTTATTCCTTACTGACCCATGGATGCTGCAAGTCCTCCGTCAGTTTCCTCCATAGTATTGGCAGCGGTATCCAGCTTTTGTGCAAAGCTTTCCAGAAGTTCTCCAAAAGCTGTAAACTGACCATTGTAGCTTTCAAAATTTGATACATAAGCTGCTGCAGCCTCACCTTCGAATACGCCACTCATACTGTTTACGATTGTACGCATGCTGCTGATACACTGTTCAAAATTAGCTTTTTCACTGCGAAGACTTGTTGCATTGCTTCTCATTTCCTCTGGAGTTACAATAATTTTCATTTGATTTCCACCTTTCTTTGATACGTCATTTCTGACTTTTTTATTCTTAAAAAACCTGTAAAGTTTTTAAGTTCCTGTCATTTGCTGATTTCTTTATTCTGGATACATTATTCTATTTGTATCCCTGTATTTCCAGGATATCTCCATTCCATACACACTCTTCCAGTAAAGAATTCTCCGGGTTTAATCTTCTACCTGTTCTTTTGTCCATAAAGCTGACCTTTTCCGGGTCAAACCAGGACAATGGATCCAGTCCTTCCAGCGAATCTGAAATATCCTGCATCAGGTCTTTGATTTTCTGATGAACAGGAAGTTCCAAATCATATTCTTTTTTCTGATTTATTCTTATTGTGACTATGATTCGATTCATCTCCCTGCCTCCTGACTGTCTATGCACTTGATTTTCCTGCCGCCATTATCTGCAAAAAAGATTCCAAATCCTTTCTCCAGCTCTGCATTTCTCTGGCTTTGCGCAAAATTATTTTTATAAAAGCCTTCGTAATGCACTGCCGTATCAGACAGCGCCAGAGCTGATCCGGAAGATTTGAGATCCACGCCGAGCTGATCCTGCGTATAAAAATTGAAAAGGTCGCCCTGCCGGATTCCGCATAGAACCAGCACACCATAGCCTTTCGTCTTTGTCATGATCCGGTGCAGCTGCATCTGTATATCATCCGGTAAGCTGTTACATTCTTTTATGTCATCAATAAGCAGGATGATCCAGGGTTCTTTCTCGATTTCCGTCGCAGCTTCTTTTCTTCTCTGCATACGACTCATCAATTCCTTTAAAATCTGAGCGAATACATCCTGTACTTTCTCGACTTCTGACAATCGCGCATAAGCAGTTCCTTTCTCCTGCAGCTTCGCCAGAGATTTTTTCTCTGTATCCAGACAATATAAAAGTGTATTTTCATCCACTTCCAATACCATCTGCCCTATTCTCTGAAGCATTGTGCTCTTTCCACATCCAACTCTTCCGGTAACAGCCATTGCCGTCGTTTCTCCCGGCTTTACATAAACCGCTTCTATGCTCTCTGTATCCAGTCCAACGGCTATCCCCTGCTCGCTGCCGCTGAGATCTGCCATGCTTTTCACCGAAATACTTTCCGGAAGAACCGGTATCTTCAAGGCCGGCTTTCCTCTCCATGCTTCTGTCATGCTTTCTGCTTCTGCTTTCAGCGCCATTTCCCGCTCTTTATCATTTTCTCCCGGTTCGTACATTGCCTTCTGGAAATTGATCAGTTCCTGATTTACTTTGATCAGAGCGTTACCCACTCTATTCGGTAATCTTGTGTCCCTCACCTGTCCTATCAAAGTGCTGTATTCACTCCGGTCAGCCTGCATGAAAGAAATTGCCCCGGAAACATTGGCTGTCAGCTTATAAGGCACGCCTGTATTATTTACACCTGTATAAACAAAATAGATTCCTTTTGATGGTCCCTCACTGAAAAGACGAACAAATACGTCTTTATAATCCTGGTTTGACTCCAGAATGCCACTGAAGCGGTCGATCAAAACAAAGACAGCCGGCATCTCTTCACTGACCAGTTCCCGGTAAGCTTTCAGAGAATCCACTCTCTCCTGATTGAAAATTTTTCTTCTCTCCTCCAGAAAACTGATCAGCATATTTATGAGCTTGCCAAGCTTTTCTTCCTGTCCGGATCCCACAACGCCTCCTACCTGCGGGAAAGCCTCCATACCTGCCATATCTGCAATGATATAAAGATGTATATCCCGGGGAGAATACATGCGGCATAAAGATGTTGCAATTGTCCGAAGCAGAGATGTCTTCCCTGTCTGGGAGCTGCCAAAGACCCCAAAATTGCCTTCCTTCAGGAAGTCCATATACTGTACTCCCTGCATCTGAAGCTCCGGCCTGTCAAATATACCAACCGGCACCGATAACCATGGAGCCTCTGTCATCTCCCATTTTTCTCCGTCAAAGCTGCCTTCCACCGGCAGCTTCTTCCAGCTGAAGAGATCCGGAAGTTCTGTTTTCCACGGTGATGGCTGTTTCTCTATACCTGCCGCTTGGGCTGTTTTCGCTATATAAGCTATCACAGCCTCAATTTCTTTCTTATCCGAAACAAATCGTGTATGATTTTCTTCTACTGTTTTGATGCGCGAACCATCCATGGTTACATAACGCACTTCCAAAGCACCCTGTTCTTTATTTTCCCGATAAGGAGCACCGGACCAGGCGGATTGAATCAGTGCGAAGGTTTCTGCCTTTTCGGAGGTTCCAACTCTTACATAAGCTCTTCCTGCCTGTGTGATCATGGCAGCATCCGGTTCATGAATCATCACCTTACTGGCGGCAGCGTTTTGCACCTTCATACAGATCTGATACTGGGTATTATTCCAGGTTCCCTCATCTACCGCATCTGCAGGACTCTGGGTAGCCAGAATCAGATGTACTCCCAGAGAGCTTCCCTTTGCAGCTATGGAATCAACCATTTTCTTGACAACCGGTCTTTCCTTGATCAGCTCTTTAAATTCGTCAAACACAATCAGAAGCCTTGGTACAGCTTCCTGAAATTCTCCCTTGTGATGCCCTTTTATGTACTCCTTGATATCCTTGGCACCTACCGAAGCAAAAATGTCTTCTCTTCGCCGCAGTTCGTACTCCAGAGATTGCATACATCTGTCAATGCCGCTGCCAACATCTGTAATAATCCCACAAACATGTGGCAGTTTTTCAAGAGCATATGCCGTACTCCCGCCTTTATAATCAATCACTACAAATGAAACATCTTCCGGATGATAATTGCAGGCAATGGACAAAAGCCATGAAATAAGTAGTTCACTCTTTCCTGATCCTGTCATACCTGCCACAAGCCCATGCGAGCAGTGTCTGTGAAGGGATAAGGAAAACAGCTTGCCACCCTCTCCTTCTCCTAAAGGTGCCGTGATATTCACAGCACTGTCATTCTTTTTCCATCTCTCCAGTACGTTCAGATCCCGCACTCTGTTTACATCCATGCATTGCAGGAAGGTAAGCGAAGATGGAATCTGTCCCCTGGCAGCGGCATCTTCAGCCTCGATCGCCGACATCTGTCTGCAAAACACGTCAAACTTTCTCTGCGGAATCGGCGCATCCATAGTAAACCACATTTTTTCATCTGCTCTGTATTTGTAAAAAGCAGTAGCCGTCCTGTCATCATAAGGATCGTCTACATTTACGATATACTGACAAAAGTTCGGCAGATAATACTGTTCATCATATAAAAAGATTGTTGAGATACCCATGGCCGGATCATTCTCGGAAAGCATAGGCAGAAAACACTCCGTTTTTTTCCTGGAAGCAAAAAGAAAAATATAATGTGGAACCGGACTCATCCCGTTTTTCCATTTTGCCTGAAAATCCGGATCTTTTCGTTCCGCAAGGATACTGTTTACCTTTTCTCGGAATTTTGCATAAGAATCCACATGGTCTTTTTCTCCGCTTAGTGTGGCGCTCTCAAAAGATTCTGCAGTAAGTGGATCAAAACTCAAGTATCTCGTCTGTAATTCATCATCCCAGATATGCGGAAGCCAGCGCATAGATTTCCATTCTTCCTCTTCTTCCGGATCAAAAACGCCTACGATACGAACGTCTCTGAAGAAGTGTAGTGTGGAAAGTGAAACCAGCAGATTCTTCAGTAAGTCTGTTACCTTGCGTCTGTTTCCGATCACACCCACAGAACTATACTTTAGGAGATCCAGTCTGGCAGGAACATCATCTACCAGATGCGTCTCCTGTATAATCCGATCCGTTAACTCCTCCAGTTCATCCCTTTCCATATGAAAATCGTTGACATCCGTAGGAGGCTTTACCTCTACGCAAAGAGGGGCATACCCGGCTCCCATCCTGACTTGTAAAAAGTCTGAATCTGTCGCTGTTCTCTCCCATAAAGAAGTCGACATCTTATTTAAAATTGTTTCACAGATTTCCGGCGCAGGATTCTCCTGATTCGTGATTTCTCTTTGCTTTTCTCCAATGGCACGAATATGTGCTTTTTCTCCGGCAATATAGTCCGCATATTTCCGGAAGCGTTCTTCTTCTTCAACCATAAGCATCTTACGTGCTTTTTTATTACTATTTCCAATCAGACTCCCAACAGGAGAAATCATCATCGCCGCGCGCATAGCAAGCATAGCAGGAGAAAAAGTCGACATGGCAATTGATGCTCCCGCCATGGCACCGCTGCTTAAAAGTGGCAAAAAGTTCGCTTTTCTGATAGAAAATTTTTGTGGTTTATTAGGTAAATGCGATAATCTCACCTCATCCACAGGCAAAGACTCTCTGATTCTCGGCGAGCGATGATATATAGGATAGCCTTTCCGCGTAGAGACAATATTCGTCGCCATCCCAGGATGATTTGTCTCCTTCTGATATTTGAATTCCGGTTTTTCATGAAGGTTATAAAAATATAGTCTGTTCTCCTTGCAGATCATACGCAGATCACAAATGTCAATTTCATCCCCGGATTTCAGCATTGCTTTTTTCACGGGACTTCCATTCAGATAGGTGCCATATGTACTCTCCAGATCCTCTATTCGGATTCTGCCTTTTTCGGCTGTGATAAGCAGGTGATTTCTGCTCACATAGGACTCATTCAGAACAATATCATTCTTTTTAGATCTTCCAATATGAATCTGACAATCATAAGGAATAGCATATGATTCCGGATATTCTCCTGTATCCCTTGTAAAACTTACTTCCATCTTCGGATATCCGCAAATGTGAACTAATCTGGCTTCTTCGTTAATTTCCTTTACTGACAGAGGGATTGTCTTTGCAGTTAACTTCAATACTTGTTTTTTTTCGTTAAAACACATCCCAAGCTGTCCATCTATACCAAGCTCTGACATCGGAAATAAATCTTTTTTTCCGGATCCAAGGGTATATTTTATTCCGCCTTCTATATTCACTCGATATAAGTATTTTTCAGTTAAAATTGTAACTACATAGTTCATATTGTTCTTTCGATTCCTTCCTGCAGGTACAAGCCCAAATGTCTCGCGGGATACTACCTGCCGAATAGTTATCCGACATCTTTTCATATCAGGTTCAGCAGAACTTCAAGCTTCCTGTTTTTCGGGAACGCCGGTGTTCCATCTTTTTTCATAATTTGCCAAACCATGGAATAGATACCTTCGATCGGTGGAGTTGCAAATTCCACTTTGACGGAGATCCTTTCACCAGGCATAACACGTTTTTTGAATGGTACACATAATTCTCTTTTTGCGTATGAAAAGTTATCCCCATTGATACACTCTAAATAATACTCATTCCATATAGTTGTTCCTGTATTTTCAATGATCCATGTATGCGAATGCAGCTTTCCCGAGATATTTGTGACCGGATGACGGGGTATTTCTTCTATTACCTTATAATTCCCGCCATTTTTTACCCGGGATACTTTCTCATCTTCCAAATCCAATACCATGAAATGTAATCCTAGTCCTAATCTATCCGGAAAAGCCTCATTACCATTACCATCTTTCATTTTCCAGTTCATAACATAAGTTCCGGGTGTTTCCGGTGCATAAAACGATACACTGGGAGACACCTTATCCCCTGGGTAAACAACTTGGGGGAGATGAAGGATTCTGTTTTTTTCGTCTAATTCAATCACAGGCTGGTTGCATTCGTAATAACGATTTTCCCATAAAATATTACCCACATTTTTCATTACCCACGTATGATTTATTATTTCTCCCGGAGATACAATGCCCATATCCGGTGGGTATTCATATTGAAATAATATGCCGTCTTTCTCTGTTGAACTATTACTATCCTCTTCTTCCTTAAAATGTATATTATGTTCCTGATTATATATATACTGTACATAAATCTGATTAATTTCTTTTGGGAAAATGGCCAAAAGGACATAAAACGTCAGGACGTTTTCCCATTTTGTTTTCAGGCGGTTCGCCTCAGTATCAAACAAATATTTTCTGAGATTTCTGGAAATCTCAACTTCTTCTTCATCTATGATCTGCAAAAATCTGTCATTCATGCACTCTTCAGAAATCTGACCGGATAAAAGAGTCTTCGCTTTTCCTTCTATTCTTGAAATAGTCCATGGATGTTCAAACAAATATGTACGCAATTCTGCAATATACCGTGCTTCTTTTTTGCAATCTGAAAGGAATCTGCTTCTTCTCGCTTTGTCATTCCAGATTTTATAATTAAGCCATCGTATTTCTATCGGAAGAAGTTCTTCAAAAAACTCTTTTTTCGAACGATATTTGGGAGGAACCTTCCAAACGGATGGGAGTTTTCCACATTTACCTGGATAAAAAATCTCATAAACTTCTTTTAAATTCATTCCGGCTGCCCTCTCTTTATTATCAGTAAACGCGATGGTGCTGAGCGATAGTTGTATTCTATCATTATAAGGTTGTATTTGCATTGCTTTTTAAGTTGTAAAAATTATTTGTTCTTTGGCTTTATTCTCCGGAATCCCATATTAAATCTCAGCCATTCACAGGTTTCAAAAAGAGTCCTCCAAAGTTCTTTCCAGTTCATTTTTGTTGCCAGCATCATATACTGCAGAATACATGGAATCAGATATGTAAACTATCCGACACAGCATGTGCTGAAAATCACTCCATCCCGGGCAACTAAAAGAATACTATATTTTGAAATAAAAAAACGTTGCGTCTCTTGAATCCCAGTGAATTCAAGAAATACAACGTTTTTTTGTTTCTGATAGCTTCTTTAATGAAAATCTTTTTTATGCAACCCGATTATCCGACCTCTCATATCATTGAGCACACCATTCTGCACACCGTGATTCCTTAGTTTTCACAAGTTATCAGATAATAATCGGAAAACTCATCTCAACGATAAACTCATTTTTCTCTATCTTTGCACCAATCTCTCCATTCATACGTCTGACAAATTCTCTTGCAATAGATAACCCCAGTCCGGTAGATGTTTTACTTCTTGCTGCATCCGCTTTGTAAAATCTATCAAATACATGTTCTATATCAATCTGTTCTGAAGCTATCACCTGATTACTGATTCGCAATACCGCCTGGTTCTGCTCTCGTTTTAACACAATGCGTATTTTCTTTTCTCCATGATCCAGACCATTTTTTATTACATTCTGAATAATCCGGCTCAGCCCCTGTTTATTTCCATCTATATACAACTGTTCTTCCGTAATCTGAATGTCCGGCTGGATCTCCCTTCTCACCCAATCATCATAATACGAAAAAACAGTTTCTTTCAAAATCCGGTTGATACAACAGGATGTCAGTTCCAGACGATAGGATTCATTTTTTAACTTTGTGAACATGAAAAGTTCTTCCAGCATTTCATTCAGACTGTGTATTCTTTCATGAATAATATTCAGATAACGTCTCTGCTCTTCGACATTTTCACATGCTTCCATAAGCTGGAAATACCCGTCCAGAGATGTCAGTGGTGTCCGGATATCATGAGAAAGATTCGTATAAGTATCAGCAATCAGAGTTTCTTTCTCCTGATAGTACTGTTTCTCTTTCCTGCGCAATTCCAGAAGATCATTCAGCCTGTCTGAAAGCATTCCGATTCCTCCCAGACCAAACTCACGATGAATCAACATATTACTGTCATGTTTCATAAGGAACGCCAACTGGCGGCAGATGTCTTTCACCTGCCGCTGATATTTCCACATAATAATTGATTGTAAAATAATAATTCCTGCCAGTATCCCGATTATGATATACATCTGTTAAATATCCCTCTTTTGAAAAACAACACTGCTTACAGATATCATTATAATAATGAATACACATGCCACGCCAAGTGCCAACAAACAATCATTTTCACCTGGATTCATAGGAAGAAGTGATATTTTCCCAGTGATCGTATACTTATACATCTGGAAATTATGAATTCCCATTTTCCGAACTGCGCTGTTTACTAATCCGTATACAATACTCATTACGTTCATTGTCAGACAAATGGAAATGACCATGCTGATCACATTATTTTTCAAAACAATCGCAATCGCCATACAGATCAATACGAGCGCATAATGAAGTACCAACTCAGTCAGGAAATAAGAGCAGGCGGCCTTTGGATCGCCCCACTCCAAGTCTCCGAAGACAATATAGTTCGCCACTGCCTGCAGTATAAATGCCCCTGTCATTGTCAGTGCCATAAAAACTGCCAGGGCAATGGATCTGGAGAAAATCAAAGCTCCTCTTTTTTGAACCTGACCGCCAATATTTTTAATATAACCACTTCCTATATCTGCTGTTGAAAACAGAACAGCAAAAATCACCAAAAACAATGCGTAAAATTTTCCCTGAGAATTTGCATAAAAAATGTCGTATACTGTAACTTTTTCTCCAGGTTCTGTAGGTAATGTCACCATCATTCCCACATTAATATTCTCTGCTGTTGGCTCAGCAAACTGCTCCTGCTGCGCAGCATCCTCTTTGTTCAATGAATCATAATCTGTTTTACACAGAAAGGTTGTAAACAATACTGCCACAGCCAGCACGATCCAGACTATATACATACTCTTTGTCCGAAACATCCGGTACAAATCCATTTTTATCATATTAAGCATGGCTGACACCTCCTGTCAGATTCAGGAAATAAGCTTCCAGTTCTTCACTGGTTATAGAAATCCCTTTTACCGGGATTCCGGCCTTCGCAAGCTCCATATTCAATGATGCACTTTCACTCAGACGTTCAAAAATGTGAATATGCTCTTTATCTGTTACCTGATAACTCGTAAATCCCATGGCATCCAAAACCGGAATCGCCCGCTTCGGATCATCCAGTGTCAATTCCATTCGTTCACTACATCTTCTCATTAATTCATCTCTTGTAAGTTCCTGCAATAAGCTTCCATTGTGAATGATTCCATAATCAGTAGCAATCTTCGATAATTCCTCCAGAATATGACTGGAAATACAAATCGTCATATTTCTCTCTTTCTGAAGCCTCTGAATCGTATCGCGAACCTCTGCAATCCCCTGTGGATCCAGCCCATTGATTGGCTCATCAAGAACTAACAAGTCCGGTTCTCCAACTAAGGCAAGGCCGATTCCCAGACGCTGTTTCATTCCAAGTGAAAAGTGTTTTGTCTTTTTTCTTCCCACCTGCTCCAAACCTACTGTTTTCAATATCTCTTCCACATAATCTGCTTTCTTTATTCCCAACAGCTTGCATTTGATATTCAGATTTTCATATGCGGTCATATTTCCATACAACCCGGGCGCTTCAATCAGACATCCCACCCGTGAGCGGACTTTTTGCAAATCCTTTCCTTTGTATCCAAAGATTTCGATTTCTCCACTGGTCGGTTTGGAAAGTCCACTGATCATCTTCAGGCAGGTTGTCTTCCCCGCTCCATTCCGTCCTATAAATCCATAAATGGCGCCCTTTTTAATATGCATACTGACACTGTCCACAGCCTTATGGTGACCATACTGCTTTGTCAATCCTCTTGTTTCCAATAACATCTCACTCAATTTTTTCATCTCCTTTTCTTATCTGCATTTATAATAAAAGAGGAATCCTAATCAAACGCAAATAAACAGTAAAAAAAGAGTAAAGATTATGCATGAAGACGATAACCGATTCCCCATACTGTCTCGATGTACTCGTCTGAAGTCACTTGTTTGATTTTCTTGCGGATATTGCTGATATGCACATCCAAGGTCTTCGTCTCACCCATATAAGGCTCATCCCAGGCATATTCGAAAATATCCTCTTTGCTAAAAACCTGTTTTGGATTTCTGAGCAGTAATTCTAAAATTGCAAACTCCTGTTTTGTGATCTTCGGAAGTATCCTACCATCAATTCTGACCTGAAATGTCTCTCTGTTTAATACCATATTTTTAAATGAAAGATTATGCTCTCTTCCTGCTTCTTTTTCTTCCTTATGACGAAGCTGCACCTGAACTCTTGCCAGCACTTCTCTGATTTCAAACGGTTTTGTTATATAATCATCAGCTCCACTGGTCAAAACCTCTACCTTTTCATCCAGACTGTCTTTTGCAGTCAGAACAATAACCGGAAGATTTCCCTTTTTTCGTATTTCCTCCAGAACCGCTTCTCCTGAGATTCCGGGCAGCATCAGATCCAGCAACACCAGTTCATAACCATGCTCCTGCATATTTAAGAGCAGTTTTGCTTCGGTTCCTGAAAAAGCCTGTTCACAGGAATAGCCTTCTTTGGATAATGCCTCCTGAAGCAGATTATTGATATTAGTATCATCTTCTACGATCAGTATTTTTTGCATGCTTGTCCACTCCTCTGTTTTATACTGTGAAAACATTATATTTTTGTATTATATCACAGAATTTATGCTAATCGCATAAATTTGCGTGGTATGTCTGGGTTTTCTGTGACCTTCGCTCGCGAAAAACGCCTTGCGGGATATTATCAGTAAACAGTAATGAAAAAACAGTCTGCCTTTATGGAAAATATTTCTGTAAAGGCAGACTGTTCTTCATATTCACACTAATTATATTTTCTGAGCATAATTACTTTTTGCGAAAATCTCAGATAACTCCGGTGTGGACTGCGTTCCATGACACGCAAAGGCTGTTATTAGAGGCTTACGTTTCCGGCGGAAGCTCATTCTTCTTAATGACAGCTATGACTTCCACATCCATCCGCCTCATGTATCATACGCTCCATTCAATTTGAAGTACTTGTGATAAGTGAATCCATTGGAATCTTTTCCTTTATACCCACAGTGAATTACGGCATTCACTCTCCTATTGTATACTTGTCATCATCCATTTTTACGCAAAATGGATATTGATCAAATTTTTTCAAAAAAGACACCATTACATTTTTTTCTAGCATTACCTATTATCCTCCTGTTTTTACAGATATATCACATCATAAAATTATCACTTCCAGTTATTTACTGCATTCCATAATTATCTTCTCACACCTGTCATATCCAAGCTGTGAACTGTTCAGGCACAACGTATAATTACTGGCTTTTCCCCATTTCTGCTCGGTATAAAAGTTATAATTTGTCATACGTCTTTTATCTGTGTCCGCTATCATTTTGACTGCTTCTTTCTCTTCAACATTATATAAACCCATGATACGCTGTATTTTTTCTGGCATATCCCCATGAATAAACACATTTAACACATCATCCCTGTCTTTCAGAATGTAATCAGCATTTCTTCCAACAATTACACAAGGCTCCTTTCCAGCCAACTCCAAAATAACTTTTCCCTGTGCCTCATATACTATATCTTCTATGGACCTTCCTGTAATGTCACGTCCGGCAAAGGCATATGCAAATAAACCTTTCTTTGGAGATAACTCTGCATTTTCCTTAATGTACTCTGGTGACAATCCTGACTGTTCTGCAATCTGTCCAATAATATTCTTGTCATAATATGCAATGCCAAGTTTCTTTGCCACTTCTTCACCGATAAATCGACCACCGCTTCCAAACTCCCTGCTAATTGTAATAATTCTTTTTGCCATTTTTTATTCCTCCTTAATTCAAAACATCTACTTTATTCTTTCTAATTCTCTTTAAAAATACATATCCTACCAGACATGAAATAACCTCAGTTATTGGAAATGCCCACCAGATAAGGGAAACTCCCATCTGACCATTTCTGACAAACGCAGAAAAAATTCCAGCCAATGGCAGGATAATGATAAGCTGTCTCAGAAGAGAGATAACCAATGATTCAACGCCGCCATCCAGTGCCTGATAAATTCCCTGATAAGCAACATTTATTCCAGCAAACAGAAAGCTTATTGAGATTATCCTCATTGCTCCGATAAAATATTCCCTTGACTGTCCTGCATTGAACAAAGTTGCAAAAGTTCCAGGGAAAATTTCAGTAATTGCAATTCCCAGAATCATTAGTGCAACGGTATAGAGCAGTCCATACCTGATTCCATTCTGAATTCTCTTTTTACTTCTCATACCATAAGCAAATGCAATAATCGGAGTGATTGCATCTCTAAGTCCAAAGGCAAGGAATAATACAAACTGCTGTACTTTATAGAACAATCCATATGCTGTCTGTGCAGAAGGACTGAATTTCAAAATCAGATTCATCACATATACCATGATAGACATAAGTGCCTGTGCAATAATTGCAGGAAGTCCAATTGCATATATTTCCTTAATTATTCCACTATCCGGTTTCATATACTTTACATCATGTTCAAATCCCTTATTCAATTTCACATGAAATACAAACAATAATATTGCAGACGCAACCTGTCCAATAACAGTTGCATATGCAGCTCCCTTCACTCCCATTTCAGGAAGCGGTCCAATACCATAAATCATAACCGGATCAAGAACAATATTCACCACTGCACCCACAACCTGACCGATTGTAGAATATAGTGAACGTCCTGTTGCCTGTAAGAGTTTTTCAAATAATGAAAAGAAAATAATTCCAAAAGAAATTACGCAGCATATTCTTAAGTAGTCTGTTCCCATAGATATAACTTCAGGGTCAATTGTCTGTGATGAAATATATGCTCTTACTCCGAAAATTCCAAACAACAGGCACACCGCATAAATAATCACCCCAAGAAACAAACTGTTTCCCGCAACTTTTGCTGCTTTTTTACCATTTCCCTGTCCAAGTGTTCTTGCAAGAAGTGCATTGGTTCCCACACCTGTTCCGATTCCAACTGCTACCATGAGCATCTGAACCGGAAACACCAGTGTAAGTGCATTAAGTGCCGCCTCACTTCCTGATCTCATGTTTCCAACAAAGGCACTGTCTACAATGTTGTAAACCGCCTGCAATGCCATAGATAAGATCATCGGTATTCCCATCTGAACCATGAGCTTATTTACCGGCATCTCCTTCATCTTGTTACTTTCTGCCATTTTATAATCCTCCTTGTTTTGCGAAGCAAAATCCGAACCCTTTGGTGAGGAGAGGATTTAGCCTCTTTTTTCTGCATAAAAAAAGTGTGTACTTACCTCATAAGCTGGACTTACGCTGATAAGCTACACACTTTAAAATGCATTATATATTTTCATAATGTGCGACAGCATGCGCACAAAAAAGCGAGCAGCAAAACTGGATTTACGCTAGTCTGCCACTCGTTTAGAAATTATTATATTTTTCTTTTTAAAAAATGTCAAACAAAAATTTTCTTGCTTTTTTTCTCTTTTATGCATTATAATAGATACGAAATAAAGAAACTAAGCCGGCTTTTAAAGCGTGAAATCACGAGGAACAGCTTATCCTCACCGATTTCACGCTTATTTTTTTACCAAACAGGAGGTCACATGAACAAAAAAAACAAACTGGCAGATATGCCAATCCAACATTTACTATATAGTATGGCAGTTCCTCTTATGCTGTCACTACTAGTGCAGTCTCTTTATAACATCGTTGACAGTATGTTTGTAGCAAAATTATCCGAAACTGCTTTAACTGCGGCATCTTTAGTATATTCTATCCAATTTCTGATGATTGCTGTCGGAGTCGGAACTGCTGTAGGTTTAAATGCCTTACTCTCCCGTAAAATTGGACAGCACAAAGCAGAGGAAGCCTGTCAGGCTGCCACAACTGGATTATTTTTGATGTTTATTACATCACTTGTATTTTCCATAGCTGGAATTTTCTTTTCCGATACTATTGCATCCAGGCTAACAGCAGAACCAAAATTGCAGGAGCTATGCAGGCAATATCTTTCCGTCAATCTGGTTTATTGCTGGGGCATTTTCCTTCAAACCTATGGTCAGCGTCTGTTACAGGCTGTCGGAGATACCGTATTATCCATGATTTCCCTAATCATTGGTGCTATTCTAAATATTATTCTTGATCCTATCATGATTTTTGGATTGTTTGGATGTCCTGCAATGGGAATAAGAGGTGCTGCCATTGCAACTGTTATCGGGCAGATTGTCGGAGCAATTTCCGCTTTACTTTTTAATCGTTTCAAAAATCCTCTTATCCATGTAGATTTTAAAAACTATCATTTTGACTGGCAGGATATCACGGACATTTACCGCGTAGGACTTCCAACCATTATCATGCAGGCAATCGGAAGCGTTATGACTTTTGTTGTAAACAGTATGCTGTTAAGCGTATCCTCAACAGCCGTTGCATTTTTCGGAGTATACTATAAACTGCAAAACTTTCTTATGATGCCAATTAACGGACTTGGACAGGCTGCAATACCTATCGTTGGATATAATTATGGTGCAAAGAAATCAGAACGCGTGCATCAGACATGGAAAGTCCTGCTTCCAACAGGAATTGTAATCGCTTTATGCGGAACAATAATCTTCTGTACTTTACCAAAACAATTATTACAGCTATTCTCCGCAAGCCCGGAAATGCTGGTGCTTGGCATTCCGGCACTCAGGATTATTTCCATTTCCTTTGTATTTGCCGCTGTCACAATTTTATGCGGATACTTTGCTTCCGGACTAGGAAATGGTATGGTTAATATGATCAGTGCAGCTATCCGTCAGCTAGTTTTGCTAATTCCGTGCCTATGGTTTTTCATAAAAACTCTTGGTATCACACACAGCTGGTATGCATTCTGGATTGCAGAGACAGTTGCCTGCATATACAGTTACTGCATATCACATAAATTGCTAAAAAACATTTCACAATAACGATTGGAGGTTTATAAAATAAACGAAATATTTCACAGAACAAGTATCAGAAAATATCAGAACAAATCCGTTGAGAATGACAAAATCGAAAAAATTCTACAGGCAGTACCACTCTCCCCAGACTCTGTTTCTTCAACAGCATTAATATCACTGGAAATGTCTTTCTTTACTTCATTTATTCCAGCATTCTTTAAATAAGCCGTAATGCTATCCTTTGCATCTGATTCATACAATACTGGTAATTCTTTTGTTTTATCAATTAGTATCTGTATACAATCATAATATACTCTTCTGTATTTCAATGTTAATGGTTTAAAAAGGGCATCATTTTTTATATAATCAAAAAAATTCACTTGTTCACCTCCAATTCTACTCGAGAATTTTCTATTTTTATCAGTCTTAAACTTAGTCTCAAAATCTCATCCCTAAAATGAGACTATGTGGGACTAACTTCAGACAAATTTTTTAATTTTTTTCAAAATTACTGATTTTACTGCACTTCCTGTCCACTTCCGTAAAGAAGTATTCCAATGTATCTACAAACATATTTGCATCAAACAATTCTTTTATCTGTTCCCGATTCATCCAAGCAACCTGTGTCACTTCGTCCGTTGTAGCATTGCCCAAATCAACCTCTCCATCATACTCAAACAACCAAACATCCATAATATCATTAAAGATTTTTCCCTCAATGATTTTTCGTGTCTTTGTAAAAAGCACTTGTCCATTTTCCGGCATTAAATCAACGCCAACCTCTTCCTTTGCCTCTCGAATTGCTCCCTGCAAACTATCTTCTCCCTTCACAACCGAACCGCCTACACATTCCCACATCAAAGAATATGTTGGCTTATTTGCGGAACGCTGCGAGATAAGGTACTGTCCCTTAGAATTACGAATCCAGACATGCACCACCAGATGGTATCCGTCTATCGGTAACTGTTCTCCTCTGATATGGTCTTTCCCAAGAAGTTCTCTATTCTCGTTATACAAATCCCATATTTCTGCGTCTGGTACATACTCCACAATATCCCCAAAGTCTGCATGTAAGGTTTTGCAGATTTTGCTAAGAATCGTTAGGCTCACCTCTTCATCACGGCGAAGCTTTGTCATTGTATTAGGAGCAATTTCTGCCTTCTTACGCAAATCCGATTTGCTCATTTCTTTATCCACTAATAATTTCCATAATCGTTTATATGATACAGCCATAATAGTATCTCCCATTTTATTTTCTATTTCGGTTACCCAACCAACTTATCCAACATCTCGATAATCTTTTCTTTCTCGCCACTACCATTAGTCATAAATCTCAGTAATGGAACTTCATACAACTCCATTATATGATTTTTCAATAAATCTCTTGAAGCCTGAACGGTATCCTCTTTATGGTATTCATATCCGTCAACTTCAATCGCCAACACAGGCTTTTTACCAATTCTGTTATAAATCAGAAAATCTAAATGTGTTGCTGGATTCATTGCATACTGACATTCCTGCTCATTTAATAGTTCTGGATTCTTAATCAACATATTCAACGGAAAATGACAAACAACATCCAAGCTTGAATACTTGTTAGCGGAGATAATGTCCTCTATCAATGAATACATCAGATTTTCCGAATCATATTCTGATACTTTTTTGTGCTTCTGCAAGTATACCCTTCTTTCCTCAGTATACTGCTTGTAAAGGTAATCAAAAATCGAATAAATCTTGCTTTCAGTAACCTCAAAATTATTATACTGAATATAATCAATCAAATCTGTTATATTGTGCTCTTTTGATTGCTCATTTCCAGTTACAACCAACATCAATTTCTTTTTGGCTCTTGATACAGCAACATTGATTAAATATGGATCATCTGCAAAATCAGATATTTCATCATCCACGGTAGATATAATAATATTCTCTTTCTCCTTGCCCTGGAACTTATGCACTGTAGCAGCATCAATATCTGTAATCTCCTTGCTTAAAGCTTCTACCTGATTTTTGTACGGTGCAATAATTCCGGTTTCTTCCGGATTTGAAACATATTTTGGTATAATCTCATTTTTAATAACATCTATCTGGCGCTGGCTATAATGGTTACGCTCATGATTTCCCGCTACCGTTTTTACTACCGATAAAACATCCTCTTCACCCTTATCCGTTGTCATAATAATCAATTCACCACGATAGAATTTCTGGTTACAGAAATTGATTATTTTGGGGTGACACCTATAATGTTCCCGCAACAATGTTTGTGTTACATTTGGCATAACATCCAAAATGGATTGCAGAAAACTGTTTGTATACTGATATCCTTCACTCACATTAAAGCTGTCAAATATAGCTTTTGCTTTGGCTTTTATATCATCTGTAACAACATTGGGAAGTTGCTTGGTATCCCCCACAATAACAACATTCCTTGCACAGGACAATGCCAACGCACCCGTTGCAATATCTACCTGTGATGCCTCATCCATGATAAGGTAATCATACACCACATCTGAATTCAGGCTGTTTCTTGATGAAAATGTTGTACTTAATATAACCGGATACTCAGCCAATACATCGTATGGTTCCTTCCACAAATTATCTTCACTAAAAGTTTTCCTACTACTGTTACCTTCATATTTCCTTGCCAGTTTGTCTTTTAGGACAACCATTGACTGATTGCATAAATCCTCAAGCAAATTCTTATTAACACTATTTAAATACTTTTCAATATCTGCAATTTCCGCAGACAACTCCGCCTGCTTCGCACGATAATACATTGCTTGAAAGGTTGTAAGTATCTTTGAAATATTCTGCTTATAAGTGCCCCAATCGGTTACTCCATATTTTAATAAGGCTTTTATCTTAAACCAGAATCCTATTGCCTTTTTTTCTTCTGAAATCAACTGACACTCCTGCCACAATACCATCCATTGCTTTGAAGATAGTTTTTTCTTGAACTTAATACTATCTGTATGAACATCTGATTCTTTAACATATTGATTGAAATATTCCTGTTCAGTAACCAACTGTGAAAGTTCCTGCCTTAAACACGCCAGTTTTTCCTGCTTATCAAAAACACTTTTTAACTGACTGGATTGCTCTGCTATTTCCTTCTGCAAAACACTTGGATCTTCTCCCGTTTTCCACGACGAAAAATCGGGATAAGCGGCGTCCTGATGCTCAACAAATAATTTCTTATTTTTAGAACTTCCTAATGTCGCAGCAATAAAACCCAAATTGTATTTTGGAGAAGATAATTTTTCATATACGTTTTCTGTTGCCGAATTATTATTAGATACTATCTGTACCGTTTTCCCTTGCATCAATATATTGGCAATAATATTTAATATCGTCTGTGTCTTGCCTGTTCCGGGAGGTCCCTGTATAACACTAATTTGATTCTCCATTGCATTTTTCACAGCCTTATACTGACTGTTATTGCATCCAAATGGGAAAATTGGAATGTATTCCCGTCCTATTCTTTTCTCTTGCAATAATGATGGATTCAAATACTTTGCTAAAGCCACATCACTACCCACAAAAGAAATCTTACCAAACCTCTTAGACAATAGTTTTTCACCAGTCTCTTCATTACTAATATTACTCAACCCTGCAATTTGCTTTATATATTCAAATACATTTGATGACTGGCTTTGATTAAGACAGGACTCTATAATATGCAAGTCGCTCCGACGATAATCTCTTTCACTACCATCGCCAAAACGAATATGCCAATAAGACTCATATGCACTTCTAAATACATATATTGCTTTAATATCAAAGAACTCCCGTCCATCTCTGCTAATGCGATACATATTAGGATTTAAAACATCTGGTTCAGTTAATTTTTCCACATTCAAATATGCATAAGAGTATGTTTTTCCAGTATTGAATTTTACATCCCATTTTTGGGTATTTCTATTGTACACACATGACATTATTTCGGATGTCTTTATTTCACCTTTAATAATGACCATATAATATCTTGTATTCATCTATACCTCTCTACTTCTTATCCGCACGCTGCTTGCCCTTAAATTCTTTCTCCACATGACAATGTTCCTGTTTGCCAACCAACTTATCACCTTCAAAATCCAATTCAATAATATATGGCATCCAGTCGATAATTCTTAGAAAATCTTCACATCCAAAACTGTTATCATAAAAATTCAATATAGTACTAAGGGCAGTACCATGGGTTCCTAAAACAATATCTTTATCCGTATTATCTGATAAAATCTCGTTCAGCGACTCTATGTTACGATTTTGAACCATAGCAATGGATTCTCCACCCTCTTCATGATAATCATGGTCAGCCCAACGTTTCTGGAACATTCCGTGGTTGTTGCCATCAGAACCTTTTTCACGCTCCCTTAATCTCTCATCTGTTATAATTTCTTTTCCGAAAAAAGCTGCCGCATCTGCAATGGTATCCATGCTGCGTTTGTATGGACTACAATAAAACGCATCTATTTTCTTGTCCTTCAAAAATTCCAATACAATCTCAGAATCTTTCTTTCCTTCTTCTGTCAAAGGTCTCGTTCTGTCTTCTTCCCAATCATGCTCCGGTTGTGCGTGACGCACAAAATACACTTTTGTCATACTATATCAGCTCCATTTCATCTTCCATTTTTACAAATCCGTATCTCTCATACAAAGGTCGTCCCATATCCGTTGCCTCTAATGCAATCTGTAGCACACCCTGTTCCTTCGCATCCTTTACCAGCAAATCCAATGTGTGAATTGCAATTCCCTGTCTTCTATATTCCGGTGCCGTATACATATTCATAATATACGCCTTTTTACCTGTCGGATTGTGATAGGTCGGCATAACCTGATAAAAGCTGACACCACCAGCTCCGATAAACTTTCCGTTATCATACACCAAATATGCAATATGCTCACCGCTTTCCAACGCACGCCTATAATATGCATATGATTTCTCCTCCACAACGGACATATCCTCATCATCTGACAATTTGTTAGCGGCACGAAGGACAATTATTCTTGTTCTTACCAATTCATCGATATCTTCCATTGTTGCTCTTTTATAGTAAAGCTGTAATATTTCATCTAAATCATTTTTGTTTGCTTCTCTAATCATTTTTTCATCCAATCTATATCTTAAAGTTTCATCAGCCCATTTTCATCAAAGTAATAAATATTCTCTTTCTTATATCCATACTTTGAATCTGGAAATGATATGTGCGGTTCAAATGTAAAATACTTCACATCGCCAAGCTTGGTCATATTACCTTTTTCAATGTAAACTCTATCACCTTTAGTTTTCACAATGAAATGTCCCAGGTTGCCCATAAAATCAAGATTAACAAATCCATTTTCCACTATGAACTCATTCATATGATAGTACAATTTCTCAAAGGTTGTTTCCTTCGTAGCAAAGCGTAACAATTCTGCATGTAATTTCTCTTCCATCTGGAGACCGCTTTTCCATTCCGGATTTTCAATCAGCCCTATATTCTCTACAACCATGCCGTTTTCTACAATAATAGTTCTCGCATAGTCTCCCCAGATATTTCCCACCTGTGGACTTAAATCAATGGTTATTATATCGTTGTTTCCTATAACTCTATCCGAAGTTACATACTGCTTACCAGATACAGAAACAGTTGTTTCATCTCCTGCAAATACAAATGCACCAACATCCCAATACCAGAACGAATCTGCACCCAACTCTAACAGTTTTTCCTCACAAAACTTTCGGATCTCAAGTAAATTCATTCCTGGCTTGATAATTTTCTTTATTTATTCTATAGTCTGTTTCGCTGCCAGCTGTATCCGACTGTAAGATTGCTTTTCTATCTGCAAATACTTTTCAATCAATTTAGGCTGAATCAGTGGATAAGTCCAGTTTTGTGGCAACTCATCCATAAGCACAACCTTTTCCATCTCACTATCCAGCTGACCTGAAAATCCCCTTATCTCCGCAAAACATAATAATCCAAATGTTTCCTCACCGGTCTCATTTACACTATTCTTACCCGTAACGGAATAAACACATATTGGATTAATATCAAACTGTATGGCACCTGTTTCTTCCTGAAGTTCCCTCTTAGCAGTTTCCAAAATATCTTCTCCAACTTCACGATGACCTCCCGGAGCCTCATAGGTATCTCGTTCCTTATGTTTGCAAAATACCCATTTGCCATTGATCTGTGAAATAATTACTGCAAATTTCAATAGTGAATCATCTACTGTATCATAAAATTTTACTTCCAACATACCACTTTTCTCCTTTCCATTCTGCCATAAACTCTTCAAGAAAGTCCTCCATAACAGCTTGTCTATGCATAGCCGTTTTCTTTGCAGTCTCTGTATTCATCATATCTTTAAGCAACAAGAGTTTTTCATAAAAGTGATTAATACTTGTAGAATTATGGTTCTGATGATAATCTGCCTTATTCATATTAGTCACATTTAACTGTTCAAGTCGGTTCCTCATTGCAGATAATTTTGCCAGATTCCCCGTTCCATATAGTAATTTCATTTTATTATTACCTACAACCCTTTCAATTCCTTTACATCACAATCTCACTATCAAAATACTGTTCCTGAAAATGAATCTGCTCACAGATTTCTTCCTTGGTAAATGCCATACCTTCTGGTGCAACAACCCATTTCTCTTCCACATCATCATTCCTATGAACAATAGCGATAATCTTACCTGTGAACTTTTCTATCGCTTCATCCACACCTAATATGTAAGCATCCTGCTCTTCTCCGTCCGGTGCCATGATGCCTTCCACATACCCATAATTTATTGGATAATACATATCCTTATGTTCTGGGTGGTAACTGCCCAATGGTCTGTCAACAGTTACGGTTACTGTTCTACCAATAACAGAACTAATTTCTACATACTCAATAATATCATGTCTCATTTTCTATTCTCCCTTTAGCAAATCCGCATATACCTTTGCTACAATGCTATTCGCATCCATTTCACAGGTGATAAGCTGTTCCTTAAGAACAGCAGAGAAATCTTTTTCTCTCCACCATCCGCGCATATGTTCCTCACCAAATTCTTGGCTTTTACTCCTTGTTTGATGTCGTCTTATCGTCTCCTCAAATGAAATATCAAAATAATACGAATATACATTTGAACCATATAATTCGTTCGCCACCTTAAACAAGGGATTATACCATTCCTCGTACATAATTCCTTCCAGAATAACAATATCACTATGCTCATATCCATATTTCAAAAGTTCTATCATAAGCGGTAATGCTTTAGTATCTATGCCATCTTTAACCCACAATATATTCCTTCTGATTTCATCTTGCGAAATGAGCATTGTATTGTAACCAAATTTCTTTTGTAATTCCTTAGCCACCGTTGTCTTTCCACTTCCCGAATTCCCTCTAAGTATAATTAGTTTTCCCATATCCTCTCCGTTACTCAAAATACCATTATCTTAATCAAAGCATAATTTTTACCTACAAACTCTATTTCTTCTAGCATATCACATCACATATTCTCCTTCAATAAACTTTCGCATTTTCTTGCGATTGTTTCTCAATTAGTAGTATCAAAAACTCCACTAGACTAATTCAGGTGCTATAGCCCACGCCATAGCACCCAAATCATTACAACTATCTGCTATTCCTATTTCGCTCGCCCTTCTTCTCTCGCATGCCAGCCTCATAAATATGGTCAAACACTTCATACCGCTTCTGCTGATCCATATCAACTCCAAGTCTGTCAATTACCTTGTTAAACAACTTAATCCCGGCAAAATACTCCATATCTCCACAGTCAAACGCCTCCGATAATATATCTGCCGAATATCATCATTCTGCAAGCCAGACTCAATACTCTCAGCCATCACATCAATATCTGTTTTTACAACACTTTCAGCATTTGTAACAGCAGTTTTTCCAACAGTTTTAAGACCTGTAACAGCAGTCTCTGCAAACGTTTCTACCTCTGTTTCAAGCTCATCATCTACAACTGATTCAAACTTCGGTTCCGTAATTACATCTGCCTCCACAGCATCATCCAAAACAGTATTCTCTACTTCCACATCCTCCTGCACCCGATATGGATTCCCCGGCACTTCGTCTTTCTCAACCTCTGCCATATCCACCATATCTCCAACAAGTATCCGATATTCCAATTCAGCCTCTGCCAGACTTCCATCTCTCTCAAGACACCGTTCCACCGCTTTCAGCTTCTTTCGGTTATCCTTCTTCTGAAGCTTAATCTGCTTCAAACGTTCCCGATAATCATCCTCGGACGCTTCAAAGAATTCCAAATCTTCCGCCGTCTTGCAAGTTCTTTTCTGCAAAGCCCTATCCCTGTACATTTCCTGCTGCGCCTTGCACAGTTCCTCATCCACCTGTTGTAGTCGTAGCTTCAAGCGAAACAAATCTCCATATGATTTCACATCATACCTGACCACCACCAGATACTCTTCCTGAAGCTCATGCATTTTCCGTATCTGCTCATACAGATAAGCAGATTTATAAGTGAACCGTTTTTCTCAGCGAGACGCAAGCAATACATCCTTGCATAGTACTTTCTCTGGTACGGTGAAAAAACAGCTTTTCTTGCCGGCAGTAATGAAACAGCTCGATTTACAAGAGCTGCAAGACTTGCGTCCCCATATCGAAACATGGCTTCCAGACTCTCCCTGCACAAATCCTCTGAAATGGTATCCAATCTTTTAAACCGCTTCATCCCCGGAACCTTTACAGCGATATGTTTGCCCTGTTTTACTTCAAATCCCAGCTTCTCCAGAAGAAATATAAAATGCTTCATATTTTCTGCACTGATAGCACAAAATAAGGCATCCTGCTTGATCCATTTGGAAAACAGGAATTTCCTATGATGGTAATATAGCAGGCAATTCAGTTACTCTGGATACAGCATATGCCAATGCAGGACTTCCATATGGTCCTATGCCCAAAAAACGGCATCAGGAAAAGTAATCCCGATGCCGCAAAGAAAAGCTATCTAATAACAAAACAATGTGAAATAGAGTAATTGCGGTTAGTAGCAAAAGAAAAAGTCTCGGAAGCCGCTTGTTTAGCGGATTCCAAGACTCGCGGCTGTTCCGGGGCACACCACATTATCCTCAAAGGGCAAAATCCAGTATCCTCACTATCCTCACATCCCACAGCAAAGCTACACAGCAAAACCCTCCGGCACTGCAGCGCAATTCCACAGCACATTC